>Ga0265294_10000781_pt1 | contig 43121 bp, 40 predicted proteins | sample MunlanPumphouse3_FD_192504 | JGI IMG/M metagenome (GOLD analysis project Ga0265294, IMG submission 192504) | Groundwater microbial communities from a municipal landfill in Southern Ontario, Canada - Pumphouse #3 | ecosystem: Environmental > Aquatic > Deep subsurface > Groundwater | place... | reverse complement strand
CGTGCGCGGCCGGGACGGCGGGCTGATCCAGTTGTCCAACCTGGTGGACATACGCGAAACGGTGGCGCCCAAGGAACTCAACCACTTCAACCGGCTGCGCTCCGCCACCATCTCGGCCAACGTAGCGCCGGGCTACAGCCTGAGCGACGCCCTGGGCTTTCTCGAACAGGCCGCCGCCGAAACCCTGCCGGCCTCGGCGCAGACCTCCCTCGACGGCCAATCGCGGGAGTTTCGCGAATCGGGCAGCACCATGTATGTCACCTTCGCGCTGGCGCTGGTGTTCATCTTCCTGGTGCTCGCGGCGCAGTTCGAGAGCTTTCGCGACCCGTTCGTCATCATGCTCACCGTGCCGCTGGCCATCGCCGGCGCGCTGCTCTCCCTCAAGCTGACCGGCGCCACCCTGAACGTGTACAGCCAGATCGGCCTCGTGATGCTGGTAGGGCTCATCACCAAGCACGGCATCCTGATCGTGGAGTTCGCCAACCAGCTTCAGGAACGCGGCCGCGGCGTGCGCGAGGCGGTGATCGAGGCGGCGGCGCTGCGCCTGCGCCCCATCCTCATGACCACCGCCGCCATGGTCCTGGGCGCCGTGCCACTGGCCTTCGCCGCGGGGGCCGGCGCCGAGAGCCGCCAGCCCATCGGCTGGGTGATCGTGGGCGGCCTGCTGCTCGGCACGCTGTTCACCCTGTTCGTGGTTCCCACCGCCTATACGCTGGTGGCGCGCCGGCGTGTGCGAGAAGAAGATGAGGGCGCGCAGGCGCAAGAACCTGAATATGCGGAGGTTTCTCGTCTTCACGAGAACTAAAGCGCCACTGCACGTCCCTTCCCTTCCGAGAAAGAGCCTGCTTGAGGGCGCGCGGCGGATTGTTCGGCGTTGCCCGCGTTGTCCGCAAGCGGCTTAACGGTCCGCCGCCGCCCGGGGTACAATTGCGCGCTTCGCCGCGCCGCAAGGCGCGCCCCTTTCAACCAAAACCGTGGAATCATGTCTGCGACCGACAGCGCCGTCCTGAACCCACCATCCTGCCCAACGCCTCTGGCGCCCGATCTGCCGCGTGCCGGAGAGCGCCACGTGCGCTGGGGCCGTTTGTACGGAAGCGCCTGGGGACTGGCCATCGCTGCGGCCGCGCAGCGGCGCCAGGGTCCTCTGCTGGTGGTCACGGCGGGCATGCCGGAGGCAATGCGGCTTGAAGCGGAGATCCGTTTCTACTCCCAGGATCCGGCGCGGCCGGTGCTGATCTTCCCCGACTGGGAAACCCTGCCTTACGACGTCTTCTCGCCCCATCAGGACATCGTTTCGCAGCGGCTGGCGACCCTGTACCAGCTACCGACCCTGGAGCGCGGGGTGCTCATCGTCCCCGTCGCGACCCTGATGCAGCGCCTGGCGCCCCGGGAATATCTCGACGCCACCAGCCTAGTGCTCGACGTCGGCCAGCGCTTCCCGCTGGACGAGATGCGCGCGCGCCTGGAGGCCGCCGGCTACCGCTGTGTCTCGCAGGTGTTCGAGCACGGCGAATTCGCGGTGCGCGGCTCGCTGATCGACCTTTATCCCATGGGCAGCCCCGTGCCCTACCGCATCGACCTGTTCGACGAGGAGGTGGAATCCATCCGCACCTTCGACCCCGAGACCCAGCGCACCTCGGAGCAGGTGCAGTCGGTGCGGCTGCTGCCGGCGCGGGAATTTCCGCTCACCGAGGAGGCCATCGCCCGTTTCCGCCACGCCTATCGCGTCGCCTTCGAGGGCAATCCGCAGAACAGCCCGATCTACCGGGACGTCAGTCAAGGCTTGGCCCCGGCGGGGATCGAATACTACCTGCCGCTGTTCTTCCCGCGGACCCAGACGCTGTTCGATTATCTGCCTCCCGCCATGCTGCTCATGGTCACGGAAGACGCGGAAACGGCTGCGAAAGACGTCTGGAAGCAGATCGAGGAGCGCTACGAGCAGGGCCGGCACGACCTGGAACGCCCGCTGCTCCCGCCGGAGCAACTGTTCCTGCCGACGGCTCAATTGAGCGGCAAGCTGGAAGAGTTTCAGCGCGTCACGCTGCAGCGCTTCGAAATCACCCCGCTCGCCGGCTATGCCGAGCGCGTGGTGAATTACGCGACCACCACCCCACCGCCGCTGACCGTGGACCGCCGCAGCCGCACGCCCACCGCCGCGCTCGAAAGTTTCCTTCTGGAGTACCGCGGCCGGGTGCTGTTTGCCGCCGAATCCGTGGGACGGCGCGAGGCGCTGCGCGACACGTTGCAGCGTAGCGGCGTGCGTCCGCAGGAGTTTGCCGGCTGGCGGGAATTCGTCGCCAGCGACGCGCCCGTCGGGCTCACCGTTACGCCCATCGAGCATGGGCTGCAATTGGAAGACCCGGCCATCGCGGTCATCACCGAGCCGCAACTGTTCGGCGAAAAGGTCCTGCAGCGCCGCCGCCGGCCCACCGCGTCCGCGCAGGCGACGGAAAACGTCATTCGCAACCTCACCGAGCTGCAGATCGGGGCGCCGGTGGTGCACGAGGAGCATGGCGTCGGACGCTACCTCGGCTTGCAGATGTTGACCGTCGGCGGCACCGAGACCGAGTTCGTGGTGCTGCAGTACGCGGACGACACCAAGCTCTACGTGCCGGTCTCGTCCCTGCACCTCATCAGCCGCTACACGGGCACATCGCCGGAGCATGCCCCGCTGCACCGTCTGGGCAGCGATCAGTGGCAGCGCGCCAAGCGCAAGGCGGCGGAGCACGCGCGCGACGTGGCGGCGGAACTGCTCGACATCTACGCCCGCCGGGCGGCCCGGCAGGGCCACTCATTCCGTCTTTCCGAAGACGATTACGCGGCCTTCGCCGCCGCCTTCCCGTTCGAGGAAACGCCCGACCAACTCGACGCCATCAACGCCGTGATCGGCGACATGGTCTCACCCCGGCCGATGGATCGCGTGGTGTGCGGCGACGTGGGCTTCGGCAAGACCGAGGTCGCCATGCGCGCCGCCTTCGTGGCCGTGCAGGGCGGCAAGCAGGTGGCGGTACTGGTGCCCACCACCCTGCTCGTGCAGCAGCACCATCAGAATTTTCTCGACCGCTTTGCCGACTGGCCGGTGCGCATCGAGGGCCTGTCGCGCTTCCGCAGCAAGAAGCAGCAGGACGAAGTATTGAAGGGCGTGGCCGACGGCACGGTGGACATCGTGATCGGCACCCACAAGCTGCTGCAGGAGAACGTTATGTTCAAGCGGCTGGGCCTCGTGATCATCGACGAGGAACATCGCTTCGGCGTGCGCCAGAAGGAACGCTTCAAGGCGCTGCGGGCGGAGGTGGACGTGCTCACCCTCACCGCCACGCCCATTCCTCGCACCCTCAACATGGCGTTGTCCGGCCTGCGCGACCTCTCCGTGATCGCGACACCTCCCGCCCATCGCCTCGCGGTCAAGACCTTCGTGAGCGAGTGGAACAAGGCGCTGATCTACGAGGCCTGCCTGCGCGAGATCAAGCGCGGCGGCCAGGTCTACTTCGTACACAACGACCTCGACACCATCGAGCGCAAGGCGCGGGAACTGCAGGAACTGGTGCCCGAGGCTACCATTCGCATCGCCCACGGGCAGATGCGCGAGCGCGAGCTGGAACAGGTGATGCTGGACTTCTACCACCAGCGCTTCAACATCCTGGTGTGCAGCACCATCATCGAGAGCGGCATCGACGTCCCCAGCGCCAACACCATCATCATCAACCGCGCCGACCGCTTCGGCCTGGCGCAGCTCCACCAGATGCGCGGCCGCGTGGGCCGCTCGCACCACCGCGCCTACGCCTATCTCATCATCCCCCCGCGCAACCTCATGACGCCCGACGCCGTCAAGCGCATCGAGGCCATCGAGTCCCTGGAGGACCTGGGAGCGGGCTTCATGCTCGCCACCCACGACCTGGAAATCCGTGGCGCCGGCGAGCTGCTGGGCGAAGAACAGAGCGGCCAGATCCAGGAGATCGGCTTCACGCTCTACAGCGAGCTGCTGGAACGCGCGGTGGCGGACCTCAAGGCCGGGCGTCAGCCGGCACTCGACCGGCCGCTGGACCATGGCCCGGAGATCGACCTGCAGGTGCCGGCATTGATCCCGGAGACCTATCTGCCCGACGTGCATACGCGGCTCATCATGTACAAGCGCATCGCCAACGCCGCCAACGCCGACGAGTTGTGGGATCTGCAGGTAGAGATGATCGACCGCTTCGGCCTGCTGCCCGACCCGACCAAGAACCTGTTCCGCATCACCGAACTGAAGCAGAAGGCCGCGCCGCTCGGCATCCGCAAGATCGAGGCCGGCCCCGGCGGCGGCCGCATCCTGTTCGGCGCGGAACCGCATGTCGATCCGCTCAAGATCATTCAGTTGATCCAGAAACAGCCCAAGACCTACAAACTCGACGGCAAGGACAAGCTACGCTTCATCCAGGAACTCGCGGACGGGGAGGCACGGATGCAGGCGGTCGAAAAACTGCTGGACACCATCGGGCCGCCCTGCGACGGGCCGGCGGAGGCCGCACCCGCCCGCCCGGAACCCGCCCGGCAAACCTGAGCCCTCAACACTGCGAGACAGGAGCATGTCGCACGGTCGATATCACGCTTTGAACCGATATTTGCGGACAGGCGCGCTCTGTGCGCTCCTGCTCGGCCTGGCGGTCGGCGCCACCGCCGCAGAGACGCCTCGCTATGAGGTGGAACTGATCCTCTTCCGGCATCTCGATGACTCCGGCTACGCGGAATCTTCCGACGCGAACGCGCTACCCAACAACGACCATACCGCTCCGGCACCCCCGTCCAACGATCGGACCATGCAGGCTGAACTCCTGGACGAACACGATTACCGCCTGATGAACGAGGCAAGGAGTCTTGCGGCCTCGCAGAAACATCGCCTTCTGACGCACATCGCATGGCGTCAGCCCGTCTTTGACCAACGGGACGCGCAGGCCGTGCCCGTCAACGCCGATTCGGCCGATTTTCTCGTCACCGGGACGGTGCGCCTGTTCCGGGGACGTTACCTCCACCTGGATGCGGATCTGCACCTCCACGAAACGCCCCAGGACGCTCCGCCCCAGACATTCCGTCTCCAGGATAGGCAGCGCATCCGCGCCGGGGAACTCACCTATTTCGATCACCCCGCCTTCGGCATGCTGGTCCTGGTAAACCCCGCGCCGCATGACGGGGAGCAGGCCGCACCGGCGCACGCTGCCCCGACGGACGAGCCGGTCATCCACATCGAAATCAAGGCCGGGGAGGAAAACTGACAGGCAGGCGGCAAACCGGGCATCTCACGCCGAAATGCCCGGGGCAGACGCAGAGAGAATGTAGTTGGCAAGTCGAGCGGGCAGCGCCGTCACAGCAGCGGAATCAGATGCTCCAACAGGGCGCGGACTTTTTCCATGCCCCCTTTCAGATGGTGCTCGATCTCTTCCATGGTGATCTCGCCGTCGCTGCGGCCGGCAGCCCAGTTCGCCATCACCGCGCACGCCGCATAACAAAGCTCCGCTTCGCGCGCGAGGGCTGCCTCGGGCATGCCCGTCATTCCCACCATGTCGCACCCGTCCCGCTCCATGCGGTTGATCTCCGCGGCGGTTTCGAGCCGCGGCCCCTGCATCGCGCCATAGGTACCGTTCTCTATCACGGCGATGTCGGCGTTCCGGCACGCGGCGATCAGCGCGGCACGCAGCTCCTCACAATAGGGGCGGGTGAAGTCCACGTGGGTGACATGCGTGAGATCGTCCTCGAAAAAGGTATGTCCGCGCGACCAGGTGTAATCGATGATCTGATCCGGGATCGCGATGCAGCCGGGCGCCATGTCGGCACGGATTCCCCCCACGGCGGCCACCGCGACCACCCTCTTCACGCCGATCTGCCGCAGGGCCCAGATGTTCGCCCGGTAATTGATGCGGTGCGGCGGAATGGTGTGACCGTCGCCGTGGCGCGGGAGGAAGACCACTTCCCTGCCGGCCAGCACGCCATGGGTCAGCGGCCCGGAAGGCTCGCCGTAAGGCGTCGACACCACCTCGCGCCGGGTGATCTCCAAGGTCTTGAGAGAAGTCAGTCCGGTACCGCCAATGATTGCCAGTTCTGCAGCCATTTTCTGTTATGCCATCTCGTAAAAATGCGCCTGGGCGTTTCCGCCCCGATCCGGACGGCCGACGCCCAGGCTCCTGAAACCCTGCATCGGACGTTTGCGCCGCCCGCCCCCCTGTTTACATGCCCTTGACGGCGTAGATCCCCGGCGCGTTGCGCAGGTAGCCCTTGTAATCCATACCGTAGCCGAAGACGTAACGATCGACGACCTGCAGCCCGACGAAATCGGCGTGGGCACCCTTGGCCTTACGGTCGTGCAGTTTTTCCACGAGTACCGCGCTGTATACCGCCTTCGCCCCTTCGGCCCGGCACTCTTCCAGAATGGCCGCCAGGGTCAGTCCTTCATCCAGGATGTCGTCCACGATCAGCACGACGCGGTCGCGCAAGGGCGTCTGCGGCCGGGCGATCCAGTGCAGTTTGCCGCCCCGGGTCTCGCCGCAATAACGCGTTGCATGCAGGTAATCGATCTCGAGCGGAAAATCGAGCCGAGGGAGAATCCGGCCGGCGGGGATCATGCCGCCGGTCATCACACCGATCACCAACGGGTTGCTGTCCTTGAGGACCCGCGTGATCTCGGCCGCCATCCGATCCAGGGCGGCCTCCACCTCTTCAGCCCGATAAAGTACATCCGCCTGTGCGTATACGGCGTGTACATGTTCTAACGTCATGACATCTATTTCTTGTTCTTTCGTGCTGCTAATAGGTAAAGGTCACGGTGTCGTCATCCATGGCCTCGCTGATGATATAGGCGCCCCCGACCGTCTCCTCGATCTCGGGGATGAGATCGTCGCCCCAGAGCTCCAGCGTCGGCGTGCAGACCTTGAACTTCACGCCTGCTTCATGGGCGTCCTTGATGAAGTCGTAGACGGATTTGGAGCTGCCTTCCTGCACGAACAGTTTTTCTGCGACGCCTTTCTTGGCCAGTTCGCCCGCGCGCCCCGTGAGAATCACTTCCACTTCATACTCCATAGCGGCTGCGACCGTGGCTTGGAAAAATGGCGCGCCGAGCTCCGAAGGGTTACGCGGATCGGTGTTTACCATGACAATCATGAGCTTGTCAGCCATCGCTACTCTCCGAGGAATCCGAATATCCCGAAGTACGCCCCCGCGCCCGCGTGCTGCGATTATAGGAGCGTTACCAGGGTAAAGCCAGAAACCTGCCGATATGCGTTTGAAAGTAATGAGAAAACCAGGTTTTAGCGAACAGATGCCACCGTGCTCCTAGCGGGTCTCCGCACGGGTCGGATCCAGCAGCCGTGCGCCATGTGCGAGCTGCGGACTCGCCCGCTCCACGGCCCGGCGTCCTTCGGCAATCGCCTCTTCCGCCCGATGAAATTCCAGCAAGGCGATATGCGCGAGCTGCGGCGTGATGCGAATGTCGGGCGGGTCACCGGCCATGCGGCTACGGGTGATCCGGATCTGCATGATATTGATGCTGCGCCCGATCACGTCGAAAATCGAGGGCAGATCGCTGCTCTCGCCGAACAGCATCGTCCTCAAATAGCGGGCGGGCTGGCGCAACAATCCGTTGCGCTCCCCCGACTCGGCGGCCTCCGCCACCTGCCCTTCGATATCCTTTGCCGCCCGGAGCGGGTGGCGCTCCAGCAGATCGGCATTGAGATCGACCGCGATCACGATCTCCGCACCCAATGCCCGGCACAGGGAAACGGGCACGGGATTCACCAGCCCGCCGTCCACCAGCCAGCGGTCGTCGTAACGCACGGGTGTGAATATACCCGGCAGCGCACTGGAAGCGCGCACCGCGTTCAGCACCGAGCCTTCGCGCAGCCAGATCTCCAGTCCGGTCTCGAGATCCGTCGCCACCGCGGCAAACGGCCGGGACAGCGCTTCGATCGCCCGATCTTCGAAGTGGCTTTGCAGGAAGTCGAACAGCCTGTTGCCCTTGATGAGGCCGCCGCTCAGCGTAAGGTCGAGGTAACTGACCACATGGTGCCACTGCAGCCGTTTGCACCAATGCTCCAGTTTTTCCAGATATCCCGAGACGTAAGCGGCTCCCACCAGGGCGCCGATGGATGTACCGCAGACGACATCGGGTTCGATGCCGCGCTCGCGCAGGGCCTGCAGCACGCCGATATGCGCCCAGCCGCGCGCGGAGCCGCCCCCGAGCGCGATGCCGATGCGGAGTTTGCGTGGCGGTTCTTTCATCAGTCGAACAGGCAACACCATGTGCTTGGGATACGCTGCATCGCGGGCGCGATGCAGCAGACGATGGCGCTTACTCCCCGTCCTTCTCCTCCGTGCGCGTGCGCACGACCTGGGAGAGCGGCACGACCACCTCGCGCTGCGGCTCATCCACGAAATAGGGCCGCGCTTTGGTCGGGCGTCCCGCCATCTCGGCCAACTCCTTCTCGCGATGACTGATCAGCACCAGGCAATCGCGGATCTCGTCGATGGTCTTTTCGCTCAACGGATGTTTCATTCCGGGCGGGACCGTGGTGTCTTTGATGATATCGACCAGGGTCAGCTTCATCGACTTGAGGATGAATTCTTCCTTGCTGAGGTCGTCTTGACGATTGTTTTCGGTCATCGGTTCACCTGTGTGGTTCGGATACGAGGTTTGATCGGCCTCGGCCATCATAGATCCATGTCGAGCAGCGGCGCGGGATCGTACTCCTGCACCTGGCGCACAGCATCGGCCCATGCGGGGTCTTGCCGCAGCGCGGCCCGGTCCACGGCATGCCGTCCGTGCAGACGCGCCAGCCGCAGTGCGCTCGCCGGGTCCCGGTGTCCCCTCAATCCGTCGAGCACCTGTATGGCGCCTTCACGATTATTGCACACCAGGACCATATCGCAGCCCGCATGCAGCGCCGCATGCGCACGCGCCGCACAATCCCCGACGCCCGCCGCGCCTTCCATGCTCAGGTCATCGCTGAATACGGCGCCTTGAAAACCCAAACGACCACGCAACACCTCCTTCAGCCAGAAGGCGGAAAAACCGGCCGGGTTCGGGTCGATGCGCGGATACACGATATGAGCCACCATGACCGCCGGCAGACCGTAGTGAATCATGCGCTCGAAGGGCACGATATCGGTCAGGTACACGTCCTCGTACAGGCGCTCGTCCACCGGCAGTGCGAGATGCGAATCGGCGCACACGCGCCCGTGTCCGGGGAAGTGCTTGCCGGTGGCCGCCATGCCCGCACGGTTCATGCCCCGCATATAGGCGCGGGCGAGCGCCGCCACCACTTCCGGATCACGATGAAAGGCGCGGTCCCCGATCACCGTGCTGACGCCGCAATCCACGTCCAGCACCGGGGCGAAGCTCAGATCGACGCCCACCGCGCGCAACTCGCTCGCCATGAGCCAACCGGTGGTCTCCGCTACCCGCAGCGCGCGCTTGCGATCCGCATCGTACAACACCCCCAGCAACGAGACCGGCGGCAGCCGCGTGAACCCGTCCCGGAAGCGCTGCACACGCCCGCCCTCCTGGTCCACCGCCACCAGCAGGTGCGGCTCGCGCAGGGCGTGGATCTCCGCCGTCAGCCTCTCCACCTGCTCCGGGGAGACGTAGTTGCGGCTGAACAGAATAACCCCTCCCACCAGGGGATGGCGCAGCAGCTCCCGCTCCTCCGGCAACAGCTCCGGGCCGAGCAGGTCGATCATGACGGGCCCCAATGACATGCATTTCCTCTTAATCGATGCGGTCACAAAAAAGCTTGCCGGCAAACGATTCAACGCCAAGACGCAAAGGGCGCCAAGTATGGTCCGTTACGGGCCACGCTGCCCTCTGCCGCCGATCATTCCCACGGCTTCATCGGCCCGTGACCTTGCGCGTCCTGTGCATGCCTTGCGCCACAGACTTTCGAGTCAGCCGGTTCCCGGCCGGCTGCGTACGTCGAGCCGGTCGCGCAGCCGGTCGCCCAGCAGGTTGACGGATAGCACCACCAGCGCCAAGGCCGCGCCCGGCGCAATCACCGCATGCGGGGCCGCCAGCATATACCGGGCCCCATCTCGTATCATACTCCCCCAGGACGCGTGCGGCGGCTGCACTCCCAGCCCCAGGAACGAAAGCCCGGCCTCCGCCGTGACCGCCGCGGCGATCCCGAAGGTGGCCTCGACGATGAGCGGGGCGGCCACCAGCGGGATCAGATGCCGCGTGACGATGCGCGCGTGCCCCGCGCCCAGCGCCCGGGCGGCGGCCACGTGATCCCGATGTTTGAGGGACAGCACTTGGGCCCGGGCCAGGCGCGCGTACCCTACCCAGCCGACGCTTACCAGAGCAATCACGGCATTGCCGAGTCCGGGACCGAGCACACCCGCCAGCGCGATGGCGAGCAACATGCCGGGGAACGCGAGAAAGACATCGATGAGGCGCACGGTGACACGGTCCCAGACACCCCCGAAATACCCGCTGACGGTCCCGATCAGGGTGCCGAGCAGCGCCGAGACGGATACCACCCAGAACGCGACCAGAAAGGCGGTACGCGCCCCCATCACCAACCGGTCCCAGACCGGCCGGCCGAGATCGTCGTAGCCGAGCCAGGCGCCGTGGGCGGGTGGCGCGAGTATCCGCGTCAGATCGACGGCATCCGGCTGCAACGGCAGCAGCGGTCCCGCTATCGCCATCGCCAGCCAGGCGAGCAATACCATCCCCGGCAGCAGCCGCGCACCCATCACTCGCCTCCGGACCGCACGCGGGGGTCGAGCCAACCGTACACGAGGTCGGTCGCGGTATTCACCACCACATACGCCAGGCTGATGAACAGCACGCAGCCCTGCACCACCGGGTAATCGCGGCGCTGAATCGCCTCGATGGTCAACTGGCCGATGCCGGGCCAGGAGAAAATGGTTTCCGTGATGACCGCCCCGCCTAGCAGCGCGCCGAGCTGCAGGCCGAGCAGCGTGACGATGGGCAACAGGGCGTTGCGCAGCCCGTGGCGCAGGACCACCGCGCGCTCCGGCAACCCCTTGGCCCGCGCCGTGCGGATGTAGTCCTCCCCCAGCACTTCCAGCAGCGTGCTGCGGGTCATGCGCGCCAGAATCGCCGCCATGCCGGTGCCCAAGGTCAGGGCCGGCAGCACCAGCGACGCCAAGCCTTCGCGCCCGCTCACCGGGAGCCAGCCAAGCCAGACGGAAAACAGCAGCACCAGCAGCGGACCGAGCCAGAAATTGGGCAGCGCCGCGCCCACCAGCGCGTAACTCATCGCGGCGTGGTCCCAAGCCGTTCCCCGGCGCACGGCCGCGACCACCCCCAGCGGCAGGGCGATGGCGATCGCCACCGCCAGGGCGGCCGCCGCCAGTTGCAGCGTGGCCGGCACGCGCTCCAGGAGGAGGTCCAGCACCGGCCGCTGGGAATATACCGAGACACCCAGGTCGAAGCGCGCGAGCGCCTGGAGATAGTGCAGCAACTGCAGATGAAGGGGCTGATCCAGGCCGAGGGCGTGGCGCAGGGCCATGCGGTCCGCCGCCTGCGCCGACTCTCCGAGCAGCACGTCCACCGGGTCCCCCGGCGTGAGATGAATGAGCAGGAACACGAGGCAGGCCACGCCGAGCACGACCGGCAGCGCGCTGACAATGCGGGAGACGACGAAACGCAGCATGGAGGGATTGCTCAGGATCGCGGCGCCGGTACTCCGTCCCGCACGTCAATCGAATGCCGGGGCGCCGAAATAGTGTCCCTGCCCCCAGTCGACACCCACCTCCCGCAGCACCGCGAGCTCGTCCTCGTCTTCGACGCGCTCGGCCACCGTAATCAACCCCAGGTCGCGCGCCATGTCCTGAATCCCCTGCAGAATGGACCGTACCCGCTTTTCCTGCGGCGCGCGGTGCACCAATTGTCCCTCGATCTTGAGATAGGCGATGGGAAGGTCGGCGAGATAACGGAAGGAGGAGTGGCCGCTGCCGAAGTCGTCCAGCGCCAGTTGGAGGCCCAGGTCCAGCAGCGGCGCCAGGATGCGGCGGGCTTCCGCGAGATCGCTGAAGAAATCCCGTTCCGTGATTTCGAGGACGAAGGGTAACGGTGCGTCGCCCTGGGACCGCGGGCGTTGCCGCACGAGGGTTTGCTGCAACTCATCCAGATACTCGGAATGCCGCAGCAGGTTGCCGGAGACGTTGACGAAATAAATGGGAGCGTCCGGAGCCTCGGCGCCCGCCCAACGCTCCAGTGTCTGCCTGATGATGTGATAATCCACCCGATGCAGGAGATGGAGCTGGCTGGCGGCGTCGATGAAACTGGCGGCCTCGAGCAGCGTGCCGTCCTGGTTCACGATGCGCGCCAGCGCCTCCTGTGCCACCACCTTGCCACTGCCCAGTTCCACGATGGGCTGATAGGCGGCCCGCAGGCGCCCCTCCTGCAGCGCGGCCTCCAGGCGACCGGCGATGGAAAGGATGCGGGCCTTGCCGGAGATCGCCGGCATGACGCGGTTGCGCCCCGCGCGTTTCGCCTCGTACAGGGCGGCGTCCGCGCTGTTGAGCACCGCATCCAGGGTGGTGCCCGCTCCGGGATAACTCGCCACGCCGATACTGACGGTGACACGCACGGCGTGACTGTCGGCATGCACCACCTGCGCCGCCAGGTGGCGGCGCAGCCGCTCCGCCACGGGGATGGCGGCATCGCAGTCCACGTCGTTGAGGAAGCAGAGAAACTCCTCCCCTCCCCAACGCCCGATCCAGTCGCCATCGCGCAGCATCTGGCGCGCCGCCCGGGCCAGCGCAACCAGTACCTGATCGCCCACAGCGTGGCCGTAGTTGTCGTTCACGAGCTTGAAGCGGTCCAGATCGAAGAGCAGCAAGGTGTAGGGCCTGCCGCGGCGCTGGGCGCGCCCATGCTCCCGCTCCAGGATCTCGCGCATGGCCCGGCGGTTGAGCAGCCCGGTGAGGTGGTCGAAGGTGGCGAGGTCCTGCAGCCGCTGCCGCAACGCGGCCTGCTCCAAGGCGACTTCCGCCAACTGCGTGAAGGCGATGAAGGGCTCGATCCCGACCCGCTCGAAATAATCCGGCTCATCCGCGTAGATCGCGACCACGCCCTTGGCCGCGTGCCCAGTGGCCCCGAACGGAAAACTGGCGCTCTCCTCCAGCCCTTCCTTCAGCGCCTGTTCCCGCCAGGGAGCGAATCCGGGATCGGTCCTGACGGGGGCTACGACCGGCCGGCCCATGACCATGGCCCGGCGTGTCGGGCCTGCGGTATCCAGGGACTTGAGATCGAGCGCGAGATGTTCGGCATACGCCGAGGCCGGACCGACGATGTATTCCGGACGGACGATGGCTGCATTGGGGTCCCCCAGATACATCCAGGCCAGCCGGATATGCGGGGAGGCAGCGACCAGGGCATCGCACACGCCGCGCAGGATCGCCTGCGCGTCCTGGCCCTGAGCGAGCTGGGCGGTAGCGGACAGCAGCGCATGGGTGAGCGCGTCCCTTTCTCTCAGCTCTTCTAACGGCCGCCCCTTATCGGACGTTTTGCTGGTCGCCACTTCCGAATCCTTGTACGGCAGGGAAACTGCCGCTACGAGTGCCTGCCGGCATGGTACTACGCGACCATGGTGCGGGCAAACGCGCGTCTTGCCCCGCCTGCGCGAAGGCGCAGGGGTTCAACGCAAAGGTGCAAAGACGCAAAGAGTTTATTGAGGATTACCGCAGCCTGGACGGGCTTCCGTAAGGCGTAGAACCAAACCTTTCTTTATCTTTGCGGTCCTTGGCGTGCTTTGCATCTTTGCGTTAAAACGCCAGCTCCCATCCTCTACCCCGTGATCAACACCCGCGTTCCTACCGTGACGCGATCGAAGAGATCCACCAGCGCGAGGTTGTGCATCCGCACGCAGCCGTGGGAGCCCGGTACGCCCACCTCCTCCTCGTCGGGACAGCCGTGGATGTAGATGTAGCGGCGCATGGTATCCACCTCCCCGAGCCGGTTACGGCCCGGCTCCAGGCCGCTCAACCACAGGATGCGCGTGAGAATCCAATCGCGCTCCGGATAGCGCTCGCGCAATGCGGGCGTGTAGATCTCACCCGTGGGGCGCCGGCCGACGAAGACGGTATTGATGGGACAGCCCGCGCCGATCTTCGCGCGGATGACATGCCACCCCCGCGGCGTGCACTCGCTCCCCCTGCGCTCCCCCGGTCCGTTTTTCGCCGTGGACACCGGATATTCGACGACCACCCGCCCGCCCTCCAGCAGGCGCAGGCGCTGGCGCGGGATTTCCACATGGACGATCACTTCGGACATTGCGCTTGCCTCCCGTTCACGGCCGGCCGCCGCGTGCCGCTCCCCCGCGCCGCACGTGGATTAATCCGTCGTAGTTGCCGTCCGCCGCCAGGTCATAGCCCGCGATGTCCTCCCGCGCGACAAAGACGTGATCCTCGTACCAGAGCGGCACGTAGGGCAGCTCCTCGAGCAGATGGGCCTGCAACTGCCGATAGTACTCCCCTTGCGCTTCCAGATCCGCCGCCGCTTCCGCACGCTCGATCAGGCGATCGGCGCGCGCACTGCGCAGCCCACCGCGATTGGCGCCCTGGGGCGGTAGCGAACCGCTGTGAAAGGCATACCGGAAAATATCCGGCGTCTTGACGCCCACCCAGGCGAGACTGTACATCTGGAAACGCCCGGCCTTGATGTCGCCGTAAAAGGTCCCCCAGTCGAAGCTGCGGATCTCCACCTGTATTCCCACCCCTCCCAGTTGATGCTGCAGGATGGTGGCAAGGCGCACGCGGAAGGGATCGCTGGAGGTCTTGTAGGTGAGGCGCAGCGGATGATTTTGGTCATGCCCGGCCTGCGCCAGCAGTTCCCGCGCCCGTTCCGGCGCATAAGTATAGCCGTGCAGTCCCTTGCCGCCCGCCCAATGGTCTGGCGGCAGCAACGCATCGGCCGGCCGTGCGGCGCCGGCCAACACATGCTCGATGATGGCGTCCCGGTCGATGGCGTGGGCGATCGCCTGGCGCACCTCCCGGCGCCCGGTTACCGGATCGTTCAGGTTGAACCCCAGGTACGCGAAGTTCGTTCCCCGGCCCCGCACCACGCGCAGTTCCGGCCGCCCCGCGAGATAGCGCAGGAGCTCCGGCGGAAGGTCGTTCTGCATCATATCGAGTTCGCCGCGCACCAGTTTCAGCGCACGCATGGTCGGGTCGGGCACACGCACGAACTCCACCACCTGCCCGTCGCTGCGCCGCACGAGCCGCACGCGGTTGTCGTCCGGCCGGTCCAGGAAGGCGAAGGGGCCGCTGCCGATGGGCGCGCGCCGGAAATCATGTCCGGCGGCGATCCGTTGCGCCGGCAGAATAGCGATCGCCAGGTACGCCGGAAACAGCGGATCGGGCCGCTCCAGGTGAAAGTCCACCGTATCCTCGTCCAGGACCTCCACGCTGCGGACATGGGCGATGGCGACGCGTTGCGGCGAGGCGTGGGCCGCGTCCAGGACGTAATCGTAGGTCGTCTTCACGTCCCAGGCCGTGAGGCGCGTACCGTCATGAAACTCCCGGCCCTCCGAGCCGAGCCGAAACCGGTAATGGGTGGGGGTGATGCGCTGCCACGAGGCCAGCGCCGGCACCGGCATGCCCCGCTCGTCGAGGTCCGTCAGTTGCCGGTAGAGCAGCCGGTTGACCCGGTCCGAAACGGCATCGGTGGCGAAGCGCGGATCGAACATGCTTGGCACCTCGGCCAGCCCGAAGCGCAGGGCTTCTCCCGGCGCATCGGTGCAACCCGCCGCCGACAGGCAGGCCAGGGCGAACACCCCCAGGCGCAGCAGCCGGCGAAACAAGCCGTATTCACGCATCAACGGCCAAGCCCGCACGCGAGCCGCCTGCGCGCCCTCCAACTTCACCAATCCTTGAAGGGGTGCTTGACGAGGGACACATTGTAGTAGCGCGGATCATGCGAGACTTCGTCGCCCACCCAGGCCGGGAGTTCGAAGGTCTCGTCCGGACTCCGCAGTTCGATCTCGGCCACCACGAGTCCGGCGTTGTCGCCTTCGAAGACGTCGATCTCCCAGATATGACCGGCGTGCTCGACGATGTAACGGATCTTCTCGATCAGCGGCCGCGCGCACAGATGCTCCAGCATCTCCTCCGCGTCCCGCCGCGGGATCTCGTATTCGAACTCCATGCGCGTCACGCCCAGCGTGGCGCTCTTGACGTTCAGGTACCCCTGATCGCCGGCCACGCGCACGCGCACCGACGAGAGCGCATCCGTTGTCAGATAGCCCTGCCGATAACGGCATCCGGGCCGTGCCTGCGCGCGCCAACTGTCGTCACGCACGAGAAACTTGCGTTCGATTTCAGTGCCCATGCCTCCTCCGGCAACGGCGGATGTTCAAGGCCGCAATGGTATGACAGACATCATCCGTTGTGTATGCTAATTTCAACCGAAAGCGCAGGCAGCATGGACCTGCACCAGGGCTGCCATGACAGAAGGAGACGAGGCATGAAGGCGATGCTCATGACCGCGACGGGCGGCCCCGAAGTCCTGCAACTGGCCAACGTTCCCGAACCCGAGATCACCAGCGATACCGAACTCCTGGTACGCCTCAAGGCGGCCGGGGTGAATCCCGTGGACACCAAGTTGCGCAGCAAGGGCACCTATTACCCGGACCGGCTGCCCGCCATCCTCGGCTGCGACGGCGCGGGCGTGGTGGAGGCCGTGGGCGCCGGGGTCACGCGCTTTCGCGTCGGCGATGAGGTCTACTTCTGCAGTGGCGGCATCGGCGGCAGCCCGGGCAATTACGCGGAATACGCCGTGGTGGACGAGCGGTTCTGCGCCCACAAGCCCCGTTCCCTCAACTTCGCGGAAGCCGCCGCTGCGCCGCTGGTGCTCATCACTGCTTGGGAATCGCTGCACGATCGCGCCGCCATCAAGCCCGATCAGACGGTCTTGATCCACGCGGGAGCCGGCGGCGTGGGCCATGTGGCGATCCAGCTCGCGAAGCTCGCCGGCGCCCAGGTCTGCACCACCATCGGCAGCCGGGAGAAGGCCGACTTCGTCTCCGACCTCGGCGCGGACGCGCCGATCCTCTACAAGACGACCGATTTCGTCTGGGCCGTACAGGAGTGGACTAAAGGCGACGGCGTGGACTTGGCCCTGGATGCGGTGGGTGGGGACACCTTCATTGCGACCTTCCGCGCCCTGCGCGTCTACGGCGATCTCGTGACGCTGCTGCAGCCCGGCCCCGACGTCGACTGGAAGGAGGCGCGCCTGCGCAACCTGCGCGTCAGCTACGAACTCATGCTCACGCCCATGTATTACGGCCTGGACGCGGCCCGGGAACACCAGGCGCAGATCCTGGAGGAATGCGCCCGTCTGTTCGATGAAGGGCGACTACGCATCCACCTCGCCCAGACCTTCCCTCTGGAAGAGGCGGCGGCCGCCCACCGCCTGATCGAACAGGGCACCATGACCGGCAAGATCGCCCTGGTGCTGGAGTAAACGCCGCACCGCCTTTAACGCAAAGACGCGAAGCACGCCAAGTACGCAAGACAAAAAGGCGGGCTGAACTTCAGGCTGTGCAGAGACTGAAATCAGAACGTCGGGGAACGATCGAACGGCAAGATCTGTTACAACCAACCTTGCCAAGGCGGGAATGTTTTCAAGGTAATGCCCAGGCCCAGGGCCCCGAACTGGGAGTGCGCACTCCAACCGGGCATCGGGGGTCGGAGGGTGGACCACATCCAGCGATGAGCCCTGGGCCACCCGAAGGCAGTGTATTGCTGCAAGCGGCTGACCTCAACGTCATCGTGCTTGGCAGGACGATTCCCGCCGCGGCACCGCAGCTCTCCCGGCAAACCGCACCGAGACAGATATTCAACAGCATGCAAATTCCTCTGCGCCTTTGCGTTGAATCATCGCTTGCGTCAAGTCATCGCCGCCGCGGATAAGCCAACCGAACTGTCACGCCCGCTCGAACAGGGCGATGGACTCCACGTGCGCGGTGTGCGGGAACATGTCCATCACGCCGGCGCTCACCAGGCGGTAGCCGTGGTCGTGCACCAGGATGCCCGCGTCGCGGGCGAGCGTCGCCGGATTGCAGGACACGTAGACGATGCGGCCGGCCCCCGTGGCGGCCACCTGCCCCAGGACGGCGTCCGCACCGGTGCGCGGCGGGTCCAGCAGCACCTTGTCGAAGGCCTGTTCTCCCCAGGCCGGGGCGGCCTGCGCAGCGGCCAGGTCCGCCGCCAGGAACCGGACGTTGCCGATGCCATTATGCTGGGCGTTCGCCCGGGCCCGCTCGATCAACGCGGCGTCCCCTTCCACGCCCACCACTTCCGCGGCGCGGCGCGCCAGCGGCAGCGTGAAGTTGCCGATGCCGCAGAACAGGTCCAGCACGCGCTCATGGGGCTGGGGATCGAGCAGGTCCACGGCGCGGCTCACCATGTGGCGGTTCACCTCGGCGTTCACCTGGGTGAAATCGGTGGGACGGAAGAACAGCTCGATGTCGAACTCCGGCAGCCGGTAGCTGAGCGCGCCCGCCTCCGGCCACAGCAGATACGCGCTGTCCGGCCCTTGCGGCTGCAGATAGATCTGCATGCCGTGGGCTTCCCCGAAGGACTTCAGCCGCGCCTGGTCCGCTTCGCTCAGCGGCTCCAGGTTGCGGAACACCAGGGCGACGGCCGCATCGCCGACCGCCACTTCGATCTGGGGAATGCGCTCGAAGGCCGCAAGCCCCTGGATCAACGCCCCCAGTTCCGTCAGCCTTTCCCCGACCGCCGGATGGAGCACTTCGCAGCGCGCCAGATCCGCCAGATAACGGCCCTGTTTTTCGCGAAAACCGACCAGCACCTTGGCCTTCTTCCGCACGTACTTGACGCCGAGCCGCGCCCGCCGCCGGTAGCCCCAGTGCGGCCCCGTCAGCGGCGGCAGCACCTGCCCGGGCGCAACCTTGCCGATGTGCTCCAGGTTTTCCAGGAGCGTCTGCTGCTTGGCGTGGATCTGCGCTGGCGCCGCCATGTGCTGCAGGCTGCAGCCGCCGCATACGCCGAAATGCGCGCAGCGCGGCTCGACGCGCTCCGGCGCGGCGCGCAGGACCGCCGCGACCGTTGCCTCGTCATGGTCCTTGCGCTTCCGCTGGATGACGACGGAGACCTCCTCGCCGGGCAGGACGCCCGCGACCAACAGCGTCCTGCCCTCCACGTGGGCGACGCCGCGGCCGTCGTGGGTCATGGAATCAATGTGTACGGTCAAGGGCTCGGCCTTGGTCCGGGGCTGGGTTCGGGACATAGGGATGATTCAAGGAACGGAATACGCTACGTGAAGATACGATCAGTTCTGGAACTGATCGGTTCCCGCCGACGCCTGCCACGCCTGCAGGAACTCCTGGAGATGGGCCTTGGACTCGCGCGCCAGGCTGTCGCGCACCAGTTGGCATTCCGTGCGGTACTGTTCGGGCGAGAGCCGTCCCCGCATGAGTTCGAAACGCAGATACACGAGATAGGTGTTCAACACGTCCGTCTCGCAGTAGTTGCGGATACCCGCGATGTCGCCCTGCTGATAACTCTCCCACACCTTGGCGCCGCTCATGCCCATCTTGCCGGGCAGGCCGAGCAGCACCGCGATCTCGTCCAGAGGCGCGTTCGCCCGCGGCTGATAGGCCGCCAGCATGTCCATCAGATCGGTGTGGCGCTCGTGATAGCGATTGAGGTAGTTGTTCCAGCGGAAGCTCTGGTCCTCGTTGCCGGTCTCCCAGTAGCGCGGGGCCGGTATCCCGTGCAGCAGGGCCCGATAGTGCAGCACGGGCAGGTCGAACGCCGAGCCGTTCCACGACACCAGCGTGGGCGTGAACTTGTCAATCCCATCGTAAAAGCGGCGCACCAGTTCCTGTTCCGGCGAATCCGGATCGCCCAGGGACCAGACCTTGAACAGGTCGCGCGTGCGCAGCACCACCGAGATGGCGACGATGCGGTGCAGATGCAGCCGCAGGAACTCCGAGCCGTTTTCCTGGCGGCGCTGCTGGAACATGATCTCGGCCACATCCTTGTCGCTGAGCCCGTCGAGGCCGTACAGACGCCGCCCGCCTGCCACATCGGGCACGGTCTCGATATCGAACACAAACACATTCATGGGCGCATCCGCTCCCGCCAGTCGTTCTTCTTGATTGAACCGCGCGAACGGCGCAGTTACTTCTGCTTCCAGCTACCGCCCTGGTCCTGATACCACCAGCCGCCCGCCGCCTTGTCGATCCAGCGGCGCGCGAAGGTCTTGCGGATGTCCGCCTCCCATTCGGGATGGCCGTTCGCCCGGGCGATCTCCCGATACAGCGCGTTGCGGTCGTTGTTCTCCTCCGCCACCAGTTGCCGCACCGTGTTCCGGTCCTTGAGCGGGGCGGCGTTGGCATCGCGTACCGTAATCAGACCATCGGCCGTCAGCCCGATGGCGCCGCTCTGGTAGAACGGCACCAGCCGGCTGTGACGCGCCTGCATCGACGCGGTGATCTTCTGGATCGCGGGAGACGAGATGGAAATGTCGGCCTGAGCGTGGGCGGCGGGAATCAGAAAGTCGAGCACGCGCGCCACGAAGGTCTGGGAATGCGCCCGGCTCTGTGGAGCGGTCTTGTTCTCCGGGGCCGCCGGCTTCTCCTGCCCCGTCCCCGGCTGCCTGCCCCAGACGTCCTCGATGATCCGATCGGCGGCCTTCTCGGCGGCGGCGGCCGGGAAATAGATGTTGATGGTCACGCAGGCCGTGAGAAACAACAGCAGCGGGATGAGACTCGTGTTTCGTAGCATGTTCATGCTCGCTTTCCTCTTGCGGCAATGTTTCTGATCGAAATTATTGTCTGTCGCATTGCGGCCCCGTCACTCGGCCACGGCTGCGCTCCCTTGCGTGACCCGCTGCAGCCGCTCCACCAGCTCATCCCAGTTGACACGGCGTACATAGCCGATCACGTTGATGCGCGGCAGGCCGCCGCCCTTCACAATGTAATAGCCGTCTTTGGCGGGTGCCAGGCCATCCATCACACACACGGAATCCCGCAAAGTGCAGCTCAGGCCGATGCGATCGTAGGAGAAGTCTTCGAAGAACCGCAGGTAGCTGCGCGAAAGCGCTCCTCCGATGCCGCCGCCCAAACTGGTCAAATTGTCCACAGCCTTCTGGCTGATGCGGTGCCGTGACCGATCATCCGGCGGTGTTGCGAACCAGGCATCGAACGCCACCGGCGCCCAGTCCACCATCTGCAGGTTCGCGATGGCGCCTTCCAACCGGCCCTCAATCTTACCAAATGCGAAGGTACGGGTCAGGGCGTCGAGGTCCAGATTCTTCAGATCGATGTCGGCCGCTAGCGCCGGCGCAACACCAAACGGCCGCTCCAGCACGAGATCGCGCACGGTGACGACGCCGTCGAACACCCGCACCAGCAGCACGCCGTCCACGGTGAGGCGCTCGTCGGCATAGGAGACCGCCGGGATCACGCCGGAGAGCTTGCCCGCCATGATCGGCCAGTCCATGGCCTCGGTGAACGCCTCCATGGAAAGCGGGCTCAACACCGCGTCGAAGGACCATTTCATCTGCGGCGTAGCGGCGTCCTCCAGACGGAAGGTCTCCACCAGCAGCTTGCCGTCCAGCACCATGAATTCCGCGGGACGCAGCAGGCGCGCCGCGCGCCCGCGCGCCTCCAGGTCCAGTTGCGCCGGCCCGAGAGGCAGACGGTAGAGCGCACCGGACGCCCAGCCCAGATGGGAACGGACCGGACTGCCGTCGCTGTTCCAGCCGAAATCGCCGTTGACGTGATGCAATGCGAACCGGCCCTTCCGATCGGCAAGTTGCGCCTCCTGCAGACGCAACCGGAGCTTCACTGCACCGTCGGGCGCATACTGGAGCGCCCCCTGCACCTGGCCGGCGGTATCGAGGCTGTCGAACGCGGTGCCGAATGTCAGCGGCTGCAGATAGGTCTGGTACAGCTCCGGCAGTTGCCCCCCGACGAGCTGAAAATCGGCGGATCGCATCTGCGCGCCCTGCGCCAGACTCAGCGTCAACCGCCCTTCCGCCTCCAGCGCTTGCGGGTGCGTAAATGCCAGGCGAGCCACCTGCAACAGGCCTTCGTCCGGATACCAGTGCATTGCCGCCTCGAGCCTGATGGGCCCGGCGCTCGGAGTGATGACGATCGGGTCCCGGACCAACAGATCGCCCTGCCGCAGGAGTGCACTGCCGTCCAGCGTCCAGGCCGTCCCGGACCGCCGTCCGCGCACCGCCACTTCCGCGCCCAGATTCTCCCCGGCCGCCCCGCTTGCAGGCGCGCTGAAGGAAAACGCGCGGACCCGCGCGTCGAGTTCGACTGCGCTGAGCGCCGCACCATGACCCGCGAAACGGCCCGTGCCGGACACCAGGCCCTCCGCTTCAACACTCGCATCCCAGACACCGCCTTCGTCCAAGAGCCTGATCGCCCGCTCGGCCCGGAGATCGCTGGCCTCGACCCGCACCTGCCAGCCGTCGGCAGCGACATCCGCCCTGCCGGCCAGCAGGCCGCCTGCAGCGGCAAGCTTGGCGAAAGTGAGGAAGGCCTTGCCGCTGGGCGGCTCGTAGCGGAACGCGATGGAGAACTCCGGGCGGTCGAGATAGGGGCTTTCGATGCGGGCGCGCCCTTCGGGGCAATCCACCGCCTCCGGCGTGATGCGCGCCCGGGGACAGGTCAGCTCGATGCCGCCGATCCTGCCGATGGGCGGGGGCAATTCCGCCCGTCCCGCCGCCACCAGCAGCAGCGCCTCTTCCCTGTCCTGCCAGGCCAACCGGACCTGGACATCCGTCATCCGCCAGCCGTTCCCTTGCAGGTCGCCCAGGGCGAGCTCCAGCGTATCGAGCCCGGTCGCCGGGATGGCGGTCAGAACCAGCGGCGGGACCAACCCGAACAGACGCAGGAGAAAACTGCTAATCCGGGAAAACACCAGTGGAGAGATAACGGTCGCCCCGATCGCAGATTACCGCGACGATCACCGCGTTCTGCACTTCCCGGGACAGACGCAACGCCGCCGCCACGGCGCCGCCGGAGGAGACGCCGGCGAAGATGCCTTCCTGCGCGGCCAACAGGCGTGTGGTCTCTTCGGCCTCCTGTTGGCTGACGTCGATGATGCGGTCGACGGCCGCGGGATCGTAGATTCGGGGCAGGTACGCCTCGGGCCAGCGCCGGATGCCAGGGATGTTCGAGCCTTCCGCGGGCTGCACCCCGACGATCTGGATCGCGGGATTGCGCTCCTTGAGGTAGCGCGAGGTGCCCATGATGGTGCCGGTGGTGCCCATGGCGCTCACGAAGTGGGTGATCCGCCCCTGCGTGTCCTGCCAGATCTCGGGGCCGGTCGTTTCGTAATGGGCAAGAGGATTGTCGGGATTGGCAAACTGATTCAGTACCTTGCCCTTCCCCTCGGCCTCCATCCGGTCCGCCAGATCCCGCGCCTCCTCCATGCCGCCCTGGCGCGAGACGAGGACGATCTCGGCGCCGAAGGCCTTCATGACCGCCCGGCGTTCGACGCTCATGGACTCGGGCATGATGAGGATCATCCGGTAGCCCTTGATGGCAGCCGCCATCGCCAGCGCGATCCCGGTGTTGCCGCTGGTGGCCTCGATGAGGGTATCGCCCGGACGGATCTCCCCGCGCGCCTCCGCATGCTGGATCATGCTCAGCGCGGGGCGGTCCTTCACGGAACCGGCGGGATTGTTGCCTTCGAGCTTCACGAGCAACGTGTTGGAGCTGTTTCCCGGAAGACGCTGCAAGCGCACCAGCGGCGTGTTGCCTACAAAAGCCTCGATTGTCGGAAATTCCATCGCTACAGGGACCTTCGGATCTGTCAGAAGAAGCGCGCCGGCATCGGCGCGCAGTCGCAGCCGGGTGCACTGCCCGGCCCGGGAGACCGCTTTCGTTCTGATAATAACAGTCCCCGGGGTTTTTGCTAAACCTTCCTTCGCTACGCAACTCCACGCCTTGCGCAAGGTGTCGGCCCTGCCTTAGTCTTGAGCTCGTCGTCGCTGTCCGGCCTTCCCGCGGCAGGACTCACGAATCAAAAAGGAACGACCCCGCAGGAGCCTGCCGGATATCCCATGCCCCCAAGGAAGACACCATCCCGAGTCCATATGCCTGCGCTGGCGTTGGCAGCCTTGTTCGCCTTCGCCCTCGGCGCCTACCTGTTTTCGTTGCCGTATGCGCTCCTGCTCGCCATCGGCCTGCTGCTGGCTCTCTGCATCCTGTTCTCCGGCGTGCTGCCGGCACGCTTTCCGGCTAACCGGCAAGTAACCGCTCCGGAGCGATCCGGCGAATCGAGTTTACCCCCCGAAAGCGGCAACGCCACGCCGGTATCACACCGGGACACGACCCCGCCGCCTGCTGCCGCACACGAAAGTCCCGCTTCCCTCAACGCCATCATCGGCTTCAGCAACCTGCTGCTGCGGACCCGTCTCGATCCCACGCAACGGGAATACGTCCAGATGATCCGCAAAGCGGCATTGGAACTGCTGGCGCGCACCGACGACCTTGCACCGCTTCAGGGTACAGCGGAGAACGCCGTCGTCCCCCCATCGTTCGATTTGGCGGAGTGCGTCGAAGAGACGCTCGCCCGAATAGTCCCTGCCGTCAACGCCAAGGGGCTGGAACTCGTGCATTTCATCTATTCCGATGTGCCCGTCGAGGCAGCAGGGGATCCGGCCCTGCTGCGCGCCGCCCTTACCCGCCTGGTCGAAGGCACGGCCGAATGCGCGGCCCGGGGCGATGTGATCGCGCGCCTGATGCTCGATGACGACACGGAAAAAGACCTGACCCTGCGCCTCGCGGTCACCGCGAACGCGCTGCACTTGAGCGACGCCGAACGCGAGTCCATGCTCGCCCGCATGAAATCGGCCGGCGCGGATGCAATGCCCCCGGCGCCACCACAGAGCCTCGGTATCGAAACCGATCCGGGCGCGGGAACCACCGCTTTTTGCACCCTGCAATACGCGCGACCGCGACCGGCCACGCCGGCCGCAATGCCGTCCAACCCGTTGGCGGGCGTCAGAGTCCTGCTCTGCGACCCGCACCCGCTGGTCCGTTTGTCGATCCGCCACCTGCTCGCGCACTGGCAGATGGAGGTCACCGAAACGGACGACTTCTCCCAGGCCATCGCCCTGCTGGACGAAGCGCAGGCGGCCGGCAGCCCGTTTCATTGCGCGCTGTTTGGCCTGTCCCAACTGATGACCGATACGGTGCCAGTCCAGTCCGCCCTGCAGGCGGCACGCAACGCTTATGCCGGTCCCCTCATCGTCCTTGGCGGTGTCACCATGCCGATACACGAATGCGCCGACGCCTGGCTGAGTAAGCCGGTCAATCGCCGCGCGCTGCATCGGGAACTCCTGCGCCTGCTGGAGGCCGCGCCGGCCGGTCCGTCCCCAGCCGCGCCCCAGCGGCCGGACATGGCGGTATATGACCGGGAAGCCTCCATTCGGCTTGCCGGCGGCAATGAACAGGTCGCGGATGACCTGCTCGCCATGCTGTTGGCGGAGCTGCCGCGACAACAACGCGGGCTTCAGGAGGCTTTCCGGGAGGGAAACATGGAGGAACTCGGGCGCATCGCCCACAAGCTTCACGGTTCCGCCTGTTACTGCGGAGTCCCCGCGCTGCGCGCGGCGGCGGCGCGACTCGATGCAAGCGCCACGGCCGCGGACAGGGAAACGATCGCCGCAGCGCTGGAACAGCTCGATCGGGAAATCACCCGCCTGCTCGATACGCAGCGCACCGCCCCTACGGGCTGAAAAACTACAACGTAAAGAAGCGTAGGTGCAGGACATCAACACAGAGGCGCAAAGAAGGCGTTAGAAAATTACGGAAGCCTGAGCAGGCTGCCGCAGAGTTCGGGGGATGGTGCCAGAGCGGAAAATCCAATCCGCACAGAAAGCTTCGTCTCTTTGCGGTCCCTGGCGGCCTTTGCGTCTTTGCGTTAAAACGCCGGATCTACCTACGGTGCAATCGGCGACACGCCCTAATCGGTTTTCATCAACAGCGTCACGAACGCCACGGCGTACTCGTCCTCGTCGGCGATGCTGAGCAGGCTTTTGTCGACGCCTACCCGTTCGCAATACTCCTTGGCGGGTCCGTAGTATTCCAGCCCCGGCTTGCCGTTCGCGTCATGCACGACCCCGATCTGCCGCGGCCCCAGCCCCTTGCTGAAGCCCGTCCCCAAGGCCTTGACCGCCGCCTCCTTGGCCGCAAACCGCTTGGCGAGAAAGTGCCCCCGCCGTTTGCATGCGGCAAACTCCGCCATTTCCAGGGGCGTCAGGATGCGGCTGGCGAATCTGTCTCCGTAACGTTCCAGGTTCCTGCGCATCCGCGCGACGCGGACGATGTCAGTGCCGATGCCGTAGATCATGTTCCAGGCACGCCTAGCCTTGACGCGCCTCGCGCATCAAGCGCTTCATCTCCCGCACCGCCGCCTGCAGGCCGGTGAAAAGCGCACGCGCGATGATGGCATGGCCGATGTTCAACTCCCGCACGTCCCGCAATGCGGCGATCGCGCCGACGTTCTGATAATTCAGTCCGTGGCCGGCGTTGACCTGCAAACCGGCCTGCGTTCCGAGTTCCACCGCCTGGGCGATACGCTGCAGCTCCTGGGCGCGTTCCGCCGCGCTCGCCACCTCCGCGTAATGCCCGGTGTGAATCTCGATCACGGGCGCCCCGGCCCTGCTCGCGGCCTCCACCTGGCGCGGATCGGCGTCGATGAACAACGAGACCCGCACGCCCGCCTCGCGCAGCCGACTGCAGGCCTCGGTGATGCGGGACAACTGACCGGCCACGTCCAGACCGCCCTCGGTGGTCAATTCCTCCCGCCGCTCGGGCACCAAACAGCAATCGTCGGGACCGATGCGCTCCGCAAACCCGAGCATTTCCTCCGTCACCGCCATCTCCAGGTTCATGCGCGTCAGGAGAATGCCCTTCAGCATCTCCACGTCGCGCTCCTGGATGTGGCGCCGATCCTCGCGCAGGTGCAGGGTGATGCCGTCCGCTCCCGCCTGCTCCGCCTCGATGGCCGCCTGCACGGGATCGGGATAGCGCGTGCCGCGCGCCTGGCGCAGTGTCGCAACGTGATCGATGTTGACGCCCAACAAGATGTCCCGTGATGTGTTCATATCGGTAAATTCACCAAACAGCGCAGATGATGGAAATGCGTAGCCCGTGCACGTTAGTCTAACAAACCGCGGCCGGGCCACGGGAATGGCGGCGGTTCATTCGCCGCTCCGGGCAGTTCCCTTGCTCATGAACGCGGCAAACAGCTCGCGGCTCTTCAGCGGCCGCTCACCCAGGTGAAACCCCAGCACCGCCCGCATCAGCCGTTTCGCGTCCGCCAGACTCTCCGCATCCCGCAGGTCGCCGCGGGCAAGCGCCAGGAGGCTGGCGCCCTGGATCGGGATGCCGTCGATTCCCGACTCCGCTGCCAGGACGCCTCGCTCGATGCGGTAGCGATAGGTTCTTGCCGGATCCACCGGCCGGCCGGTGTCGGCCTCGCTGTCCAGCACCAGGCCATACCCCAGTGCCTGCAACAGATCGCGCTCGAAGATGCGTAACGCCCGCTCCTCCGCGCCAGGGCGTTCCAGCGCCGCGAGCGCCATTTCATAGGCGTCGAACAGCTCCGGATGCGGGTCCTGGCGTTGCACCATGCGCAGCACCAGCTCGTTCAGATAGAACCCGCTCAACAGCGCGCGCCCCTCCAGGACCGGCGCCGCCCGGTTTCCTTCGGCACCGGTCAGCGTCTTCAACTCGCCACGTCCCGCCCACGAGACCAGCAGCGGCCGGAACGGCAACAGCACGCCCCGCAGTTGCGAGTTCGCCGCCCGTGCCCCGCGCGCCACCACGCCGACGCGGCCATACTCCCGCGTCCACAGTTCAAGGAGCGCGCTGGTGTCGCGATAGGGCCTGTGATGGAGGATATATGCCGGCTGGAGGGTGGCGCGCATGAGACAAGGATATCGAATACGGGATGCAAAAAGATGGAGGCTACGGGTCGCCGTGCGGCGGAACAACTCCAACGCCAAGGCGCAAAGCTCGCAAAGGAACTGCAGACCGGCGTCACTCCGGGCCTCCTGCACTCCGTCCTGCGGGTCGGACTTTAGCCCGGTCGACGGCTCAACCTATGGTTTGGGAATCTTTGCGCCTTGGCGTTGAAAAACATCGACTGCTTGCGGAGCGACCTCTCACAACCTTTGACCAGTCACGTCCGATTATTCTTCATATCCGAGGCTGCGCAACGCCCGTTCGTCGTCGGACCAGCCTTCCTTGACCTTGACCCAAAGCTGCAGGAACACCTTGCGGCCGAACAGCTTTTCCATGTCCAGCCGAGCCTTCTGGCCGACGTCCCGGAGCACCGTTCCACCCCGGCCGATGACGATCTTCTTCTGGCCCGGCCGCTCCACCCAGATAATGGCACTGATACGCAGAAGCTCGCCCTCCTCCTTGAATTCCTGGATTTCCACCGTCAACGCATAGGGCAGCTCCTGGCCGAGGCGGCGCGTGAGTTTTTCGCGAACCAGTTCGGCGGCGAGGAAACGCTCGCTCCGGTCCGTGATCTGGTCTTCGGGGAAAAAATGCTCCGAGACCGGCAACAGTTCCAGCACGGTGCGCTCCAGCGCGGCCACGTTGTCGGCATTCTTCGCCGACAGCGGAACGACCGCGGCGAACTCCCGTTTTTCTGCAAGCGCCTGCAGGTGCGGCAGCAACGCCTTCTTGTCGGCGATCCGGTCGACCTTGTTCACCGCCAGGATGACCGGAGCCTTGACCGGCGCAAGCAGCCTCAACACGTGCTCGTCCTCTTCGGTCCAGCGCAGTCCCTCCACCATGAACACCACGACATCCACCTCCGCCAGGACGCTGGCCGCGGTACGGTTCAGATAGCGGTTCATGGCCCGTTTGCCGCCCAGATGCACCCCAGGCGTATCCACATAGACCGCCTGGAAATGATCGACCGTCTTGATGCCCAGAATGCGGTGGCGCGTGGTTTGCGGGCGCCGGGAGGTGATGCTGATCTTCTGGCCGAGGATACAGTTCAGCAGCGTCGACTTTCCCACATTGGGGCGGCCGATGATGGCGACATACCCACAGCGGCTTTTGGTTTCATCCATCTTGCAGCAACTTCAGTGCTTGGTGCGCGGCGTTCTGCTCCGCCCTGCGGCGGCTGCTTCCGCTGCCCTGTGTGGTCAAGGTCCGGGTGCCGCGCGAGATATTGCACACCACCGTAAAGGTTTGCGCGTGGGGTTCACCGCTGACGTCAATCACATGATAAACCGGCAGCGGCAGTCTGCGGGACTGCAGGTATTCCTGTAACCGCGTCTTCGCATCCGTCAGGCTCGTCGCCTCGGGCAACGAGTCGAGGCGGTCCTGATACAGTCTCCCGATAAGCCGCCGGCAGGCGTCGAATCCGCCGTCCAGGTATACGGCCCCGAAAACCGCTTCCAGGCCATCGGCCAGGATCGAATCGCGCCGCTGGCCCCCGCTTTTCATCTCCCCGGAGCCGAGGGTCAGATGGCGGCCCAGGTCCACGCTGCGCGCCAAGGACGCCAGGGTTTCCTGCTTCACCAGGCTCGCACGCAGGCGGCTCAATTCCCCCTCCGTGGCCGCGGGAGAGCGCTCATACAGCTCCGCGGCTATGACAAAGTTCAGGACGGCATCCCCGAGAAACTCAAGCCGCTCGTTGTTGCGGCTGCCCGCGCTCCTGTGCGTCAGCGCGTTCTCCAGCAGTGACGGATCCGCGAAATGGTAATCCAGCCGCTGGCACAGACTGTCGAGGGATTTGCTCAACGGAGCGTCACCTCAGTTCAACGTTCTTGTCGAACGTCGCGACCGCGGAAAGATTGCCCATCAAGGGCGTCCGCACCTCGTATTTCACTATGACCTTGAGCTTACCGCCCTCGTTCGTGACCCTCACATGATTCGGCTTGACGTTCCGCACGTCATTGACATCGAACCGCTTCATCAGCATCTGCATGATCTCTGCCGGCGCCTTGCTTTTGATCTCGGACTCGCTCTTCAGCGACTCCATTGAGGACACGACATTGAAATATTCCAGGTACATGGGCGCGAGGCGCAGGCCAATCAGGCTGAAAAAGCCGATCAAGCCCAACACCAGGAGCCAACCGACAGCGCTCATTCCTCGTTGTTTGTCTCTAAATTTCATCAGGAAGCTCCCCCGGGCGTGCGTGACTACTCTATCTGTTTGCCGATCCTGTTCCACCCCACGCCGCCGTTGGCCGAATCCCAGTTCAACCAGATGAAGAACGCCTTGCCCACCAGGTTCTCCTCCGGTACCGGACCCCAGTAGCGGCTGTCGTTGCTGTTGTCGCGGTTGTCGCCCATCACGAAGTAGTGCCCTTCCGGCACCACGAACTCTCCTTCGACGCCCCGCGTACCGGGTTGAACGAGTATCCGATGCTCCGCCGCACCGAGTTCTTCGAGCCGCAAACTCGCGCCGGTCATTACCTCACCCGAACCAACCCCGGTATAGATGCCGACAGGCTCCTGCTGGATCGGTTTGCCGTTGATATAAAGCATTTTGTCATAGTAGGCAACGTGATCACCGGGCAGCCCGATCACGCGCTTGATGTAATCGATGGCGGGCTCTTTGGGGTAGCGGAACACCACCACATCACCCCGCTGCGGTTCCCCCAGATCAACGATTTTGGTGTTTATCACCGGCAGGCGCAGTCCGTAGGCGAATTTGTTCACGAGAATGAAATCACCGATCAGCAGCGTCGGCATCATCGACCCCGAGGGTATGCGGAACGGCTCCACCACGAATGAGCGCAGTACGAGCACCAACATGATGATCGGGAAGAACGAACGCGAATACTCGACGATCAGCGGCTCTTTCTGCGTGCGCCCGGCCGGGGAATCTTTCGCTGCGGCCGCCGTATCCGCCGCCCGCCTGCGCGGCGCCCACAGAAGCACGTCCAGCAACCAGATCACGCCGGTCGTCAACGCGGCCAGCACCAGTATCAGGGGGAAATCGAGGTTCATCGGCAATGATTCCTGGGCATCGTTTCCGCTATTGAGTGTTACGCAATCTTACTTCTTTCCGACTTGAAGAACCGCGAGAAACGCCTCCTGCGGAATCTCCACTTTGCCCACCTGCTTCATCCGTTTCTTACCCTCCTTCTGGCGCTCCAGGAGCTTCTTTTTGCGCGTGATGTCGCCGCCATAGCACTTCGCCGTGACGTTCTTGCGCAACGCCTTGACGGTGGAACGTGCCACGATCTGCCCACCGATCGCCGCCTGGATGGCCACCTCGTACATCTGCCGCGGGATGATGTCCCTCATCTTCTCCGTCAAATCGCGCCCGCGGCTGTGGGCCTGGTCGCGGTGCACGATGATGGACAGCGCGTCGACGCGCTCGCCGTTGATCAGGATGTCCAGCTTCACCAGCGGCGCGGGCTGGAACCGCTCGAAACTGTAGTCGAAGGAGGCGTAACCACGGCTCACCGACTTGAGCCGGTCGAAGAAATCCAGCACCACTTCGTTGAGCGGCAACTCGTAGCTCATCGCCACCTGGTTGCCGAGATATTGAAGCTTGTGCTGCACTCCGCGCTTTTCGACACACAGGCTGATCACGCTGCCCACGTAATCCTGCGGCACCAGGATGTTGGCCAGGATGATCGGCTCGCGGATCTCCGCGATGTGATTGACCGGCGGCAGCTTCGCGGGGTTGTCGATCTCCAGCACCTCGCCCTTCGTGGTCACAACCTGGTAGACCACCGTCGGGGCGGTGGTGATCAGGTTCAGCCGGTACTCGCGCTCCAGACGCTCCTGCACGATGTCCATGTGCAGCATGCCGAGAAAGCCGCAGCGAAAACCGAAACCCAGCGCCTGGGAGGTCTCGGGCTCGAAGTGCAGGGCCGCGTCGTTCAGGCGCAGCTTCTGCAGCGCCTCGCGAAACGCGTCGTAATCGTCCGAGTCGACCGGATAGAGCCCGGCGAACACCCGCGGCTGGACCATCTTGAAGCCTGGCAGCGGCGCTGCGGCCGGCCGGTCGGCGTCCGTGAAGGTGTCGCCCACCGGCGCACCATTGATGTCCTTGATGCCGGCGATGACGTAGCCCACCTCGCCCGCCCGCAGGCAATCCGTATCCTTGCGCTTGGGCGTGAACACGCCGACCTTCTCCACCTGGAAGGTACGCTGGGTCGACATCACCATGACCTTTTGCTTGGGTGTGATGGTGCCCTGCACTACACGAACCAGCGAGATCACCCCCACGAAATTGTCGAACCAGGAGTCGATGATCAGGGCCTGCAACGGCGCCGAGCGGTCGCCGGTGGGCGGCGGAACGCGCCGGATCAGTTCCTCTACCAGATCCTGCACCCCCATGCCGGTCTTGGCGCTCACCCGCACCGCATCCTGGGCCTCAATGCCGATAATCTCCTCGATTTCGTGGATCACCCGGTCCGGATTGGCGTTGGGCAGATCCATCTTGTTCAATACCGGCAGCACCTCCAGGCCCTGATCCAGCGCGGTATAGCAGTTCGCCACGCTTTGCGCCTCGACACCCTGGGCCGCGTCCACCACGAGCAGTGCGCCCTCGCAGGCGGCGAGCGAGCGGGACACTTCGTAGGAGAAGTCCACGTGTCCGGGGGTGTCGATGAAGTTCAACAGGTAGGTTTCGCCATTGCGCGCCCCGTACTGCAGCGACACGCTTTGCGCCTTGATCGTGATGCCGCGCTCCCGCTCCAGGTCCATGGAATCGAGCACCTGCGCGGCCATTTCCCGCTCCGACAGGCCGCCGCACAGCTGAATGAGGCGGTCCGCCAGCGTCGATTTGCCGTGATCGATATGGGCGATGATCGAAAAGTTTCTTATCTGTTGCATGTCAGTCACGGCTTAACCTCGAGTACACGCCGTCATGAAATCACACGGCTGCCGGCACAGCAGTGCCTTGCCCATGGACCGTTCCCGAAGGGCGCGAATCGTACGGGGTTCAAGTTGATTCTTAATGCAACGGGGTCGCAAAAGTACGGACACATTTACCGGATAGCCGTCTGGAAAGGAGTCGTTCCCTGTTCGTACAAATACCCGGCAAATGCAGAAAAGTTTCCACAGACAAACGACTTATATTTAACAGGCATCGCTGCGCCGGAGCGCGCGTATTATACACGCTCAGTCGGCGCTTAAATAGCGAATAAGTGCCGCTCTATCCAGGAAATAGTGACAGATCTCCCGATCGCCGCCCAGCAGCACGGGCACCCGCTCTCCGTACCGCTCTTCCAGCTCCGGGTCACGCTCCACATCCAGCACCTCCAAAGAAAATCCCCACTCCGGCTGCAGCGCCCTGACCTCCCGTTCCATCTCGTCGCAAAGATGGCAGCCGCTGCGTCCGTAGATCACAAGCTTCTTTGCCATGATGTTGTTCCACTTGTCGCAGGTCACGTCAATGCAGGGGCGCTGTGCACAGCGCCCCTGCACCGCTCCCGTCATTCCTTCTCGGGCAGCTTGAGTGCCAGGAACACAGGGCCGTTGCGCCGCTGCACCAGTAGCGGCACGGACTTGCCATAGGGCAGATCGTTCACCAGCCGCTTGAACTGCGCGCTGTTTTCGATTTGCACGCCGTTGAGCATGGTAATGATGTCGCCACGCTGCACCCCCGCCTGCGCGGCGGGCCCTTTGCGCACTGCGGTCACCATGACGCCGGTCTGCTTGCCGCCCAGCCGCTTGCGCTGCTCGTCCGTCAAATCGGCCACTTCGATTCCCAGCCGGTTCTCGCTGACGCTCCTGGGCTTTCCTTCGGTCGCCGCCTGCAGTTCTTCCTCTTCGGGCAAGGCCGCAACAACCACGTTCAGGGTACGCGACCGCCCCTCCCGAATCACTGTGACCGGCACCTTTCCACCGACCTTGGTGGCTCCCACCAGCGGCGGCAGATCCGAGGATTTGGAAATCGCCTGGCCGTTGAACTCGACGATCACATCACCAACCTGAATGCCGGCCTTCTCCGCGGGGCTGTCGGGAAGCACCTGGGCAACCAGCGCGCCCCGAGGCGTCTTCATCCCGAACGATTCCGCGAGTTCGCGCGTCACATCCTGGATCAGCACTCCCAGCCAGCCACGCGTCACACGCCCGCTGGTCTTGAGCTGGTTGGCAACATCCATGGCCACCTCGATGGGAATGGCGAAGGAAAGTCCCATGAAACCGCCGGTCCGGCTGTAGATCTGGGAGTTGATCCCCACCACCTCGCCGTCCAGATTGAACAGCGGACCGCCCGAATTGCCTGGGTTGATGGCGACATCCGTCTGGATGAACGGGACGTAATTTTCCCGCGGCAGACTGCGGCCCTTAGCGCTTACGATACCGGCCGTCGCGGAATGTTCGAAGCCGAACGGGGAACCGATCGCCAGTACCCACTCGCCGACCTTGAGCTTGGCGGAGGTGCCGATCCGGACCACCGGCAGGTCCTTGGCATCGATCTTGAGCAACGCGATATCGCTGCGGGAGTCGCTCCCCACGACCTGTGCCGTCAACTCCCGGCGGTCGCTCAGACGGACGATGATTTCATCCGCATCCTTGACCACGTGGTAATTCGTCAGAATATATCCGTCCGAGGAAATCACGAATCCGGACCCCAGTGACTTGGAATCGAATTCCTGCGGCCCATCCTCGCCTTCACCGAAGAAATGGCGGAACAGATCGCCGAACGGAGTGCCTTCCGGCAGATCCGGGATCTCCATTCCGGGCGGCAGGCGGCGCTGCAATCCCTGTACCTTTTGCGTGGTGCTGATGTTGACCACCGCAGGGCTCGCCTGCTCTACCAACGCCGTAAAATCCGGCAACTGCTGCGCCTGCAACATGCCCAAGGGCATGCACAGGCCCAAAACCCAGAGAACTGCAAACCAGTATCCCCTGACTCGTGCAAGGTGCATAAACGCTCCTGATCAATGCAAATGCTTGGTTACATCAAATGAATGCGAACCGCCCTGCACGGCCCGACGGGCCGGGCTGCGACCGTTCACCGCCCTATCCGCCGGATTCCGTCCCCGCGCTCTTGTTTTCGAATCCATTTGTCGCCCAGCTTACGGGGGCGAATCCCGCGCGCCGCAGAATTACGGGCTGCCAGGCCGCATCGCTGCCGATCCTGCCCGCGAATCGACGCAGCCACAGGAAGCCCGCCGCGAGCCCCGACAGTCCGAACAAAGTGCTGAGAATCTCTTTGAGGCTTGCCTCGTCCCCGGCCAGGGCAGCGCCGAACCAAGCAGCCGCCAGCATCGTCAGCACGGGCACGGCGTAAACCGCAAAGGAGCCTTTCATCAAGGTTCTGTCGGGGATCCCGACCACCACGTCTTCGCCCACCTTGGCGCCGATCCCGTTCAGCGCCCGGACCCGCGCCCGCTTCTGTCCCAGCACTTTCGCCAGGGTCGCGGTCCCGCACCCTGCGCTGGCCGAGCACGAACCACATGCCCCCTTGCGCCAGGTCTCAACCCAGGCGATACCCTCTTCCGTTGCCATGACACGCGCCCGTTCTTCGATCATTGTCGTTCGTCTTCGCCGTTCGGGATGTACTGGACCGATTGCCCGATCTTGCTGACCGTCGCCTGCGGCACTTCGCCCACCGCCGTCACCTGATGCCCCGACACCACGGTGCCGTAAGCGTTGACCGCCCCCATGTGAGAGGCTCCCTTGAGCATCTGCTTGCTGCCCTTGAGCTTCTCAATGAAGACCGACACGGAAGCAAGCCCGTCCGCCAACACCAAATGCTCGATCTGTTCCCCGTTTCCCGGCAGGCTCAGCTTCTCGCGGAGCGTCAGGACAAAGCCGGCGGGCGGGCGGGTGACCTTCCAATTCCTGTCCCCTTCCACAGCACGGCCCATATCCGAAGCGGCTTTCGGCTCCTGGTGCCAGACGAAGCCTTCCCCGCCGAGGCTCGGCTCAAGCGCGGCGGACGGGACCTCGTCCAGCAGCTTCAGGTTGGTCAGCATCACCTGCTCCAGAACCGCACCATCCGTACCGATCAGTTCGGACTTGAGTAGCATCCCTGTGGCCCTATCCAACCACAGCCGGTACCCATAGCGAAACTGGTCCTTTGGCCTGATGGCGATCACCCGTGCGTCGTGACCCGCCATGCGGTCGTGTCCCGCCAGCAGGAAATCATAATACCGTGCCACCTGTTCCGAACTGATCTGCGCATCACCCACGAAAGGCGTTCGCGCCCGTTGCCGCTCCACCATGACGGAACTGCGGTCGGGCAGGACACACGCCACCCGGCCCCTGTCGCGGATGATCTCGCGCGGCATCCCGCTCAGCGAAATCATCCGCTCCCGTTCGCCATCGGCATCGGACTTGTGAATGATGCGCATGGCCTCGAGCTGGCGGCCCTGCATGTAGACAAACGTCGCGTCGTAGTTCAGCGTCTGCATCGCGCGACTCATCCTCTCGAACCAATCCCTGGCCTCCTCGGATGACCTGGCCCATCCTTCTGCAACCGGAAACATCGCCAGAAGGATCAGCCCGATAATCCGCGCGACCGGGACACAAAGCCTGTTATTTCGACTCATATCCCGCCATTCTCATGTACGGCAGCCTTCCATGCATTCCCGGAACGGAAGAGTACTCGCTATGATTGACCAGATAGTAGTTCAGCCGTGTCTCCACTTCCGGCTGTGCGGAATCCCAGCGTGCCTGGGGAGACTGCATATGGCCCGCGTAAACCGTGTCCGCCGGCGCGCTCGCCGCATAATTCACCGGGGTCTCACCCGGCTCCTGCATGCCTGAGCGCGCCCCGAGCACGGCGACCGCGGCGACGGAAGCGGCAACCACCAAGCCGGCCCAATACCGCTTGTCGCTCAGCGCATTGCCGCGCCGTGCCGGCCGTACCAGCAGCGCCGGCTCCGCTTCCAGCGCCTGGCTCACTCGCCGGGCGAAATCGCCGTCCAGGGGCACCGGACGCTTGTTTTTCATCACGTCACTGATGAAGTGATACCGTTCCCATCGGTGCAGAAGCTCCGGGTCCCGCCTGAGCCTGTCGAACACCGAAACACGTTCCGAATCATCCAGCTCATCGTCTACCAACGCCGAGATCTGTTCGCCGAACCTGTCACTCATGATCTTACCCGCCGCAGCATCAGTCTCAGATCAACCCGCCGTGCGCCACCCTGCCGCTCACGGCACCGCTGTCCTCGTTTCTTGCTTCTTCGGTCCTTCGCCAATCTTATTCCAACAACGGACGCAGCTTGTTGTTGATCGCCTCACGCGCCCGAAAAATCCGGGACCGCACTGTACCTACCGGGCACGCCATGGCTTGCGCAATTTCCTCGTAACTCATCCCTTCCAATTCGCGCAGCGTGATGGCCGTCCGCAAATCCTCGGGCAGTTCCTCGATCGCCCGGAACACCGTTTCCTCGATCTCATCTCTCAACGCCAGACGTTCTGGCGTGTCGTACTCTTTAAGACTCGTCTCACCCTCGTACTGTTCTGCATCATGGGCATCTATATCCCCTTCAGGGGGACGCCGCCCCTGGGCGACCAGATAGTTCTTCGCCGTGTTGATGGCGATGCGGTAGAGCCACGTGTAAAACGCGCTCTCGCCGCGAAAGCTGCCCAAGGCCCGATACGCCTTCAGGAAGGCCTCCTGGGCCACGTCGAGCGCTTCCCCGTGATCATGCACATAGCGCGAGACCAGCTTGACGATCTTGTATTGATACTTGCGTACCAGGACATCGAACGCCTTCTTGTCGCCCCTCTGAACCCGCTCAACAAGTGCCTGATCTACACTCTGTTCGCCCATTCGGGCATTCCCCTCTCCCCTGCGGCAAAATCCCTTTGCCTAGCGTGGTAGACAATAACCATGAAAGATAGTTCGCCGAAGGCCCTGAAACAGGTATATTGCATCCTGACCTCCGGAACCATCCGGCTTGTACTATATAAAAGATTACTAATAAACAGAACCTGACCTATGCGGAGCGTTACGCTCGAGCCATGGATCATCACCCTACTTTCGATGTTCTGATTATTGGCAGCGGCGCCGCCGGCCTGAGCCTGGCATTGCGGATTGCGCCGCAGGCCAAAGTGGCCGTGCTCTCCAAGGGCCCCTTGACCGAGGGGTCCACCTTCTATGCCCAGGGGGGCGTGGCGGCCGTGCTGGACAAAAAAGACTCCATCGATGCCCATGTCCAGGACACCTTGATTGCCGGCGCCGGGCTCTGCGATCCCGAAATCGTGCGCTTTACCATCGAACACAGTCGCGCGGCAATCCTTTGGCTGCTGGACCAAGGCGTGCCGTTTACGCGAGAACAGTCTTCCGACGGCACCTTCGATTACCACCTGACACGGGAGGGAGGTCACAGCCACCGGCGCATCATCCACGCCGCGGATGCCACCGGGCGCGCCATCGAGACCACGCTGGAGCAACAGGTCCGCAACCATCCCAACATTACCTTGTTCGAACAGCATATCGCGATCGATCTGATCACCGGACGCAAGCTCGGGCTGCCGGACAACCGCTGCCTCGGCGCCTATGTATTGAATCGCGTCCAAGGCCGCGTGGAGGTTTTCGGCGCCCGCTTCGTCGTGCTCGCCACCGGGGGAGCCAGCAAGGTCTACCTCTACGCCAACAACCCGGACACATCCACGGGCGATGGCATCGCCATGGCCTGGCGCGCCGGCTGCCGGGTCGCCAACATGGAATTCAACCAGTTCCACCCGACCTGCCTCTATCACCCCAAGGCCAAGTCGTTCCTCATCACCGAGGCGGTGCGCGGCGAGGGCGGACGGCTGCTCCTGCCGGACGGCAGCCCGTTCATGCACCGATTCGACCTGCGGGGAGAGCTCGCGCCGCGCGATATCGTCGCCCGTGCCATCGACCACGAGATGAAGCGCCTCGGCGCCGAGTGCGTGTATCTGGACATCAGCCACAAACCGGCCGAATTCGTCAAAAAGCACTTCCCCACCGTGTATGCGCGGTGCCTGGAGTTCGGCTACGACATGACGCGAGAGCCGCTGCCGGTGGTACCCGCGGCGCACTTCACCTGCGGCGGTATCATGACCGACCGGCGCGGCCGCACCGATCTGGAAGGCCTTTACGCACTCGGTGAAACGGCGTTCACCGGCCTGCACGGCGCCAACCGTCTGGCGAGCAATTCGCTCCTGGAGTGCCTGGTATTCGCCGCGTCAGCCAGCGCGGACATCGCCGCGCAACTCGACTCCGCCCCGCCCCCGCCCGCCCTGCCCGCTTGGGACGAGAGCCGCGTAACGGATTCCGACGAAGAGGTGGTGGTCGCCCACAACTGGGACGAGCTGCGCCGTTTCATGTGGGATTATGTGGGCATCGTGCGCACCACCAAACGCCTGCAGCGCGCCAAACGCCGGGTCGATCTCCTGCTGGGCGAGATCGCGGAATACTACGGCAATTTCAGGGTTACCAACGACTTGATCGAACTGCGCAACCTCACGCTGGTCGCCGATCTCATCATCCGTTCGGCCTTGTTGCGCAAGGAAAGCCGCGGTCTGCATTACACGCTCGACTACCCTGTGGCGGACAACTCCAAGCCACCTGCCAATACAGTTTTGGTGCCGCCAAATTTCGGCGACGAATCCTGGGCCGACATCGACCGGCAGGAGAGCGTCAGCGCATAGCGGTATCCGACGCCCCCGCTGCGGCACCGAACGGTTCTTCGACTTCCGCACCATCGAGCGTGAGCCGCACCCGCAAGCGTCGAAAGCTCTCCCGATCCACGCCGTCCTGGGGCAGGACCACGGAACAGGTGCGCCGCGTTTCGAGCGCGAAGTCGAGAACCGCGAGTCGCGGGTGCATGAAGCTTCCACGCAAGAGGCGGGCCGGTTCCAGCCTGCCGTTCCGCTCCAGCAACCACGTTCCCGATGGCTCCCAGATCATTCGCGTCACGGCGCGCGACCCCAGCACCAGGGCATGTTCTCCGAGGGAACGAGCGAGGCTCAGCCCCACAACCGCCGCGAGGGCGAACTTGATCCAAAGGGCCAGTGGAATTGTCGGCAGGATACCCCAGGCTCCGCAGTGGAACAGCGTGAGCACGAGCGCCAGCCGCGGCGACGGGCGCCGCTCAAGCCGCAAGGTGGGCGCGTATCCGCTCAACGACATCGGCAAGTTCCTTCTTCTCGGGGATAGAGCGCCCCATCAGCCAGTCGAGCAGCTCCGGGTCAGGCGCCTCCAAAAGCGCCTCGAAATCCCTCTGCCCTTGATCCGGCAGCAGGTGGAATCCGGACTCCAGGAAGCCAAGCAGCAGCAGGTCGAGTTCCAGCATGCCGCGCCGGCAGCGCCAACGCAGCCGGGACCGCCGCGCGTTCGCCGCCGCTTCATTCTCTCCGTCCGCCGTGCTCATCGCTGCGTACTTTCCAAAAGCGGGAGTCAGATCGCCCGTTTCACCATCATCTGCCGTATATGGCCGATGGCGCGTGCGGGGCTCAGCCCCTTCGGACACACGTCGGTGCAGTTCATGATGGTCCGACAGCGGAAGAGCGTGTAGGGACCTTCCAGCGCATCGAGGCGTTCTTCGGTTGCCTGGTCGCGGCTATCGGCAAGAAAACGATAGGACTGAAGCAGCGCAGCGGGCCCGAGGAACTTGTCCGGATTCCACCAGAACGACGGACATGCGGTGGTGCAACAGGCGCACAGGATGCACTCATACAGCCCGTCCAGCCGCTCGCGCTCCTCGGGCGATTGCAGGCGCTCCACCTCGGGCTCGGGATCGTGCACGATGAGATAGGGCTGAGCAGCGCGGTATTGCTTGTAGAATTGGCTCAGGTCGACCACCAGATCCCGGATCACGGGCATGCCCGGCAACGGCCGCAGCACCACCGGCTCCTCGAGCTCCGCCAGAGGCGTGGTGCAGGGAAGGCCGTTCCGCCCGTTGATGTTCATCGCATCCGAGCCGCATACGCCTTCACCGCAGGAGTGGCGGAAGGCCAAGGTCTCGTCGATCTGCTTCAAGCATTTCAGCGCATCGAGCAGCATCATGTCCGGCTGCGCATCTTCGAGTACCATCTCCTGCATGTACGGCGCCGCATCGACTTCCGGGTTGTATCGATAAATTGAGAAGCGCATGATATCGCCAAAACTGTCTAACAGGTTTTAGAATTAACCTTCCCTTGGACCAAAGCCGGGTGCGATAGTGCCCGTCCCCGATCTCATACCATTCCCGCCGCAAGCCGCGCCGGTGGCAACCGCTGCTGCAAACCTTTTCTCAGTAGACCCTGGGCTTCGGCGGAAACGGTTCGACCGTAAGCGGCTTGATCCGCACGGGCTTGTAATCGACCGTGGAGCCTTTCTTGTAATAGAGGGTGTGCTTGAGCCAGTTCACATCGTCACGCTCCGGCCAATCCACCCGGGTATGGGCTCCGCGGCTCTCCTTGCGCGCCAATGCCGAACTGACCGTTGCCAGGGCAAGGTCCACGAGATTCTCCAGTTCCAGCGCTTCGATGCGCGCGGTGTTGAAGACCTTGCTGTGGTCCTTGAGCCGCGCGTGCTGCAACCGCGCCTCGATCCCGCGCACCTTTTCCAACCCTTCGGAGAGTATCTCTTCGCGTCGGAACACGCCGCAGTATCGTTCCATCGTCCACCGCAGTTCCTTGCGCAGATCCGCCACCGTTTCGCCCTCGCCCCGCCGATCCCAGCGCGCCAGCCGCTCCAGGGCGGCATCGGCAGCGTCCTCCGGCAACGGGCGGTGAAAGCGGTTTTCCGCCAGGTACTCCGTGATGTGATTGGCCGCCGCACGCCCGAACACGAGGATATCCAGCAGCGAATTTCCGCCGAGGCGGTTGGCCCCGTGAACCGATACGCATGCGCATTCGCCGGCCGCGTAGAGACCGGGCACCGGCTCTTCGGGACCATGCCGTTCCGGCACGATCACCTGGCCATGGAAATTGGTGGGAATCCCGCCCATGGCGTAATGCGCCGTGGGGTACACCGGGATGGGCGAGTGTGCCGGATCGATGTGCAGGAACGTGAGCACCATCTCGCGGATCGCCGGCAACCGCTCGCGGATGACGGCCTCGCCGAGGTGATCGAGCCGCAGCAGCACGTGATCGCGCTGCGGTCCGCATCCCCGGCCCTCGTGCACCTCCGTGGCGATGGCGCGGCTCACGACATCCCGGCTGGCCAGATCCTTCGCATGCGGCGCGTACCGTTCCATGAAGCGCTCGCCTTCGCTGTTGACGAGATATCCGCCTTCGCCCCGCGCCCCCTCCGTGATCAGCATGCCCTTGCCGGCAATCCCCGTCGGATGGAACTGGAAGAATTCCATGTCCTGCAACGGCACACCAATCCGGAGCGCCATCGCCATGCCATCGCCGGTATTGATCGCCGCGTTCGTCGTGGTGCGGTACAGTTGCCCGCATCCGCCGGTGGCCAGCAGGGTGGTCTTGGCTTCGATGATCAGGGGCTGCCCGGTCTCGATCTCCAGGACCAGGGCGCCCAGCACGTAGCCGTCCCGGTCCCTCAGCAGATCCACTGCGAAATATTCGTCGAAGAAATGGGTCTTGGCCCGGATGTTCTGTTGATAGAGCGAGTGCAGGATGGCATGTCCGGTGCGATCCGCCGCCGCACAGGTGCGCGCCGCCTGCTCCCCGCCGAAGTCGCGGCTCTGACCGCCGAAGGCACGCTGATAAATCTTGCCGTTTTCCAGCCGGGAAAACGGCACGCCGAAGTGCTCCAACTCGTACACGACCTGTGGCGCGGTCCGGCACATGAATTCGATGGCGTCCTGATCGCCCAGGTAGTCGCTGCCCTTGACGGTATCGAACATGTGCCAGTGCCAGTTGTCGGGCAGGACGTTGGCCAGCGCCGCATTGACCCCCCCCTGGGCCGATACCGTATGGGAACGGGTCGGAAACACCTTGGAGACCACCGCCACCCGCGCATCCGCGCGCGCAAGTTGCAGCGCGGCTCGCAAACCGGCCCCGCCTGCCCCGATGATCAAGGTGTCGAACCGGCGCCGCGCCACTTTCATGCCAACCTCACCGACAACAGGGCGCTCAATGCCCAAAACCCGAGCGCCAAAAGGGCCAGTCCCAACAGCGAAAGCGCGGCCAGTCGCAGCCCCGCCGAATGTACGTAATCCATGAAGACATCGCGTACGCCCACCCAGACGTGTACCAGCACCGCGACCACGAACACCGCCCATGCCACGCCGATCGCGGGCCGCGCCATCCACTCCCGCCAAGCGA
>Ga0265294_10000779_pt1 | contig 43196 bp, 44 predicted proteins | sample MunlanPumphouse3_FD_192504 | JGI IMG/M metagenome (GOLD analysis project Ga0265294, IMG submission 192504) | Groundwater microbial communities from a municipal landfill in Southern Ontario, Canada - Pumphouse #3 | ecosystem: Environmental > Aquatic > Deep subsurface > Groundwater | place... | reverse complement strand
TCTATGTGCCCGTGTTCACTGTTCAGCGCCCAGAGGATCAGACCAAGACAGCTGAGTCCGGTAAGCAGAATGAGTCCTGTGTAAAGCATGGCGTCCCCCCTCAGATAAGTGTATTTAATTTTTGGGGTGCGCATATACGGGCACCCTTCACTGACTGTGTCTCAGTGATTGAAGATCCTTAATGCTTTTTGGAACGGATTTCAATGTTTTCTTGCGTAAAAAAAAGATGCGTTAGTAAGGAGGTCAGGGGCCTGCTTTATTCGGGCTTGTTCCGGTTGTGTTGTATTCCCTCTTAGCACGCTTCCGTCTTGATTTTTTACTTAAATTGGGGGATGCATGGCTTTAGTTAGATATTCGTTTCCCAAAGAGTTGGCAAAATCATTTTGTATTTTTCAGGGAGTCCCAAGGTTCGAGGTTATGAAAGTTTATTGGTTTTGCGTCCCACTTGTTATGTATGTATGTTTTTTTGGCGTGGTCCCCTCGGCTCCAGCCGGTGAGAATCCGGTCTCGTTGACCATGGAACAATGTATTATCAAGGGGTTGCAGGATAACCCTCGGGTCGAATCATTCCGTAAGTACATGAAGAGCGCCGAGTATGGAGTGGCGGCGGCCAAGGGGCACTTGGGACCCTCCATGACTGCGAACTATCGTTATCTGCGCAATGAGCATGATATTTCCATCTACAGCTTGGCGCAGGATGATTGGCTGCTTAATCTCAACCTGCACCAGCCCTTGTTTACGGGGTTTCGGTTACTGAGTATTTTAGAAAAATCCGAGCTAGCCAGGGACCAGGCCCAGGCCCGACTGGAGCAGGTTGAGCAGGGGCTTATCTTGAATGTTCAGCAGGTTTTTTTGAATCTGCTCCAAGCCCGTGAAAATGTGCGTAGCTCCAAGGATTCGTTGCGCAGACTTCAGTCACAGCTGACTGTTATCAATGCCTTTTACGACGTGGGCCTCCGGCCAAAACTTGATGTCCTGCAGGCCCAGGTTGATGTGGCCCGGGCCGAGCAGCGACTCTTGGCCGCAGATATTGCTGTGCAGGTCCATACTTCCCGGTTAAATACCTTGCTTGATATTCCCGTTCAGGAGAACATCGACTATACGGGCCGTCTGGAGTTTATTCCTTTTGCCAGGGATCTTCAGTATTGTCTGGATACATCCATGCATCATCGTCCGGATATGGATATTGCAGCCAAGAGCATTGCCATTGCCGAAAAGGACGCCAAAATATCCGCCAGTGGATTTTATCCCCAGCTTGGAGCCGATGTGGATTACTATTCTCACGGAGACGAGCCCAATGCCTATGGCAATGGCTATGGTTCGGAACGCGATAATGACTATTGGACAGCGCAAGTGACTCTCTCGTACACTTTTTTCGAGTCCGGTGCGAATTATCATTCATGGAAACAGGCCAAGGAAACGATGTCTGCCTTGAATCAGGATTACCTGAATCTCAAAAATGAGATATCGTTTGAAGTAAAGTCGAATTTTGATCAGCTCAAGGAAACGGCCACGCGTATCGGGGTTACCAAAAAGGCCCTTGTTTCCGCTCGGGAAAGTTACCGTATGGCCACTGCCCGATATGAAGCTCAGGTGGGCACGAATACCGATGTGCTTGATGCTCAGGCCAAGGTTACCCTGGCCGAGGCCGACGGCACCCAGGCCCTTGCAGACTACCAATTAGCACTTTCCAGATTGTATTATTCCATGGGTATGCGGAATCTTAGTCTGATGCCCCTGCCTTAAGTGTTTGAGTCGTAATGATTCCAAGAGTAAGATCGCGGAATATCTTAGTGACGTGAGCGATGAGCGGTGGATGACCGATGCAGAGCTTGTCAGGCCTTTTATAACGGCTACCCAGAATATTCTTTTTCCAATGGCGATGTTGGACCCTGTTCCCGTGCTTCTTATGCTACAACAAATAAGGTCGCTGGGGGCGATGTATCGGCGGTGATTGGTATTACCGGAGATATGAACGGGACCTTTGCCATTTCTTTTTCAAAAGCCAGTGCCATCCGGGTTGGTAAAAATATGCCCGGGAATGACATGTAAAATCTGCTCGTTGATGTGCAAAATGCTGTTGGCGAGATTGCACATGAGGGCGCAGAGACCCAGGACAGGCAGTTTACATTGTATTTGTTTGATTTGAGCGTTCCGGCTTGATGAGAAATCGTCAGGCCGTTTTTTTTGTTGCGATTTTTGGAGCGGGTGATCGGCCATAAAGCCAGGTCATACGCGCCAACCGGATGGCCAGTCCGCTGCTGAGTTGTTCTTTGGTCACCCGCCATCCCCAGTTGCCATCGGTCTTTGACGGGGTATTCATCCTGGCCTCTGCTCCCAATTCCAACAGATCCTGCAGAGGCAGAATACACAGGTTGGCCACGGACATCATGGCCGTTCGGATCAGAGCTGCAGGTATCTCTTTATCTCTGCCCTGGAGGCCAAGATATTCCTGGACGGCCGCTTTTTCGGCGGGTTGTGCTTCCTGCTGATACCATCCCTTGAGGGTGTTGTTGTCGTGGGTGCCTGTGTAGACAACGCTGTGTCTGGGGATATTGTGGGGGATATACGGATTTTCCGGCAGGTTTGCAGAAAAGGCGAATTGCAGTATTTTCATACCCGGTAATCCGAAAGCGGCCATGAGTTCCCGGACATCATCTGTGATATATCCCAGATCCTCGGCGATAAGTTCCAGATCGGGAAGCTTGGCGCGTACTTTTGTCAACAGCGCCTTGCCCGGTGACGGCCGCCAGACGCCGTTTTCCGCTGTTTTTTCTCCTGCAGCAACCTGCCAGAATGCGGCAAACCCCCGAAAATGATCCAGGCGGATGGCGTCATAGATAGTTCCGTTCAGGCGCAATCGCTCTACCCACCAAGAAAATCCTGTGCTTTCCATTTGTTCCCAGTCATAGACAGGGTTCCCCCACAGCTGCCCTTGGGTGCTGAAATAATCCGGCGGGGCACCGGCCACAAAAATGGGCAAAAGATGGCTGTCGAGCACGAACAGCTCGGGGTGGGACCACACGTCACAACTGTCCAGGCTGACGTATATGGGCATGTCACCCAGGATGGTTATTCCCTGTTGGTTGCAATGATTCTTAAGAGTCTGCCATTGTTGGAAAAAAAGGAATTGTTTGAATTTTTCTCTTTCGATTTCCAGGGAAAGCTTTTGTTGCCACCGGGAGAGAGCTTCTGTTTTTCTGCATTTGAGATCTTCTGGCCAATAATACCAGGGCAGGCCCTGTAAGTGTTCCTTGAGTGCTGCAAACAGGGCATAATCTTCCAGCCACGGGCCATTGACCGAGCAAAAGGTGGTGTAGGCCTGTTGATTTTGTAGCCAAGGCAGTGCGCTTTCAAAAGCAATTTTAAGTAGATGGTTTTTCCAGGCCACAACGCGGGCATATTCCACGTGGTCCTGAGCAAAAGGGGAGGATGGCGTGACGTTTTCTCTGCAGAGCATTCCCTGTTCCATGAGCACGTCGGGACTAATAAACAAAGGGTTGCCGGCTGACGCTGAGTAGGCATTGTACGGGGAGTTGCCTGTGCCGCTGTTGGTCGGATTCAGGGGCAGGATCTGCCAGCAGGATTGTTTACTGCGAGCCAGAAAATCCACAAAAGCATGTGCCTCAGGCCCTAAGTCGCCGATACCGTAGGGTGAGGGCAGAGACGAAATATGCAGTAAAATACCATTTTTTCGCTGCATACCATTATCCCTGCACTGACGGAGCTGGTTTGAAAAAGACTACACCTAAGGGGGGCAGGGTCAGTGAGGCCCTAAAGGGGAGACCATGCCAGCTGATGGGTTCGCTGTGTACGCATCCCTGGTTCCCTACCCCGCTTCCTCCGTACATTGTTGCGTCGCTGTTCAAGATTTCCTTCCAGACACCTTCGCAGGGTACTCCGACCAGATATCCGTATCGTGGTACCGGCGTAAAATTACAAGCAATGAGTATGGTCTCATCGTTATATTTCCGGAAGAAGGTGAGCACACTCTGGTCTGAATCATGGCAATCTTCCCAGGCAAAGCCTTGAGGGTCGTAATCTCCGGCATACATGGACGGCTCCCGGGTATACATGTGGTTCAGATCCCTGACCCAGCTCTGGATGCCCTGGTGGGCTGGAAAGTCCAGAAGATTCCAGTCCAGAGATTTTTCGTGGTTCCATTCTTCCCACTGCCCCAGTTCGCAGCCCATAAACAGCAGTTTTTTTCCGGGCTGGCCCATCATATACCCGTATAACAGTCGCAGGTTGGCCATTTTTTGCCAATAGTCTCCAGGCATCTTGCGGATCAGTGATCCTTTCTGGTGCACGACTTCATCGTGGGAAAGGGGAAGCAGGAAATTTTCTGAATAGGCGTACCAGATGCTGAAGGTAAGCTGGTTGTGATGATATTTCCTATGGATCGGTTCTCTGGACATGTAGTCCAGGGTATCGTTCATCCAGCCCATGTTCCATTTTAATCCGAACCCGAGGCCCCCGAGATACACAGGTCTTGAGACCATGGGCCATGATGTGGATTCTTCAGCCATGCTTTGGACATCAGGAAAGTTTGCATAGATGGCGGTGTTCAGTCTGCGCAGGAAATCAAGGGCTTCGAGATTTTCGTTGCCACCATATATATTGGGAATCCATTCTCCGGGTTTTCTCGAATAATCCAGATGGATCATGGAGGCCACGGCATCCACGCGCAGGCCATCAGCATGATATTTATCCAGCCAGAACAGGGCACTGCTTATGAGGAAAGCCTGGATTTCATAACGACCGTAATTAAAGATGGAGCTGTTCCAATCGGGATGAAACCCTTTGCGGGGATCTTGGTGTTCGAAGAGGGCGGTGCCGTCGAATTGGTGTAACCCGTGGTCGTCAGTGGGAAAGTGTGAAGGTACCCAATCCAGAATGACTCCAATGCCATTCTGGTGCATGTGGTCAATAAAATACATGAAATCCTGTGGCGTCCCATATCTGCTGGTGGGCGCAAAATAGCCTACAGTCTGATAGCCCCATGAGCCATAAAAAGGGTGCTCCATGATGGGCATGATTTCAATATGCGTGAACCCCATATCCTTGACATAGGCTGACAACAGAGGGGCCATTTCCCGATAGGTTAGATACGTTCTTGGTTTGTCCGGATTTCTGCGCCATGAACCGAAATGGACCTCGTAAATGGACATGGGGGCAGTGAGTTTGTTCTTGTCTTTTCGTAACCCCATCCATTCTCGGTCACTCCAGGTGTAATCCAGGTCCCATATCCGGGCTGCGGTCCGAGGGGGCTGTTCGCAGCGCAGGGCAAAAGGGTCGCACTTGTCTATGCCCTGGCCATTTTTGGTATTGATGTGGAATTTATACTCCTGTCCCTTGCAGGCTTCCGGGACAAAACCCTCCCATACACCCGACCCGTCATCCCGGACCGTCAGGGGCGAGGCCCCGTAATCCCAGTCGTTACACTCTCCGATGACGGAAACTTTTTGTGCGTTGGGTGCCCATACGGAAAACATAATGCCGGGGACACCGTTGACCGTTGCGGAATGTGCTCCAAATTTATCATAAAGTTGGTAGTGACGTCCCTGTTTGAAGAGATAGATGTCGTGGTCTGTAATCATAGTCATAGCGTTATACCGGATAAAAAGATGAGGAGATGCGATCAAAGGACGACATCGAGTGCCTGGGCGCACAAGTGTTGATTCCTTCTATGTCGGGGGTTGTCGTTTTTTAGCCTATTTATTCATCTTGCAGAAGTATTGTTCCCGCATCAGGATTTTTCCCGCACCAATTTCCAGAGTCGCACGGCGGTCCAGTCCAGGACAAGGGCCGGGTTGACGCGGGCGTTAAGTGCTTTGAGTCCCAGAGCCAGAATGGATTCCATGCGTCCGCACCGGGCCATGGAACCCTGTATATTCAGATTGTTGGCCAGCAGTGTCCGGGGAGCCCTGTTCATGATTTGTACCAGGCTTGTTTGGCAGTGGATGATGATGTCCCGGACCAGGTGCACATCGACCAGGTCTTTTTTGGCTGTGCGCACGAACCAGCCTTGTCCCTTTTGCAGGAACGTGACCAGTGCCTGTTCCCATTCGGGCAGATCGGGATTGGGGTTTTCCTGGCGTGTCCAGGACAGGGTCAGGGTAAAGCTGCGGGATACGAGGGTAGGGAGCAGGGCCCCGCGCTGGGGGGCCAGAAGGATAAAAACATTACCTGCTCCTGGTTCTTCCATGGATTTGAGGAGTACATTGGCTGCGGGAGCATCCATATGCTGGGCTTCGGCCAGGATGATGACCCGCCAGCCTTCCCCGTAGGGTTGCTTGCCCATGAGCCCTCGGACTTTGCGGACCTGCTCGATGAGTATTTGCTCGGATCTCCCGTCCAGCAGCTCGACATCCCGGAACACACCTTCTCGTATCTGTGTGCATGTGGGGCACTGCATGCATGGAACCATACCGTTGGGGCAATTGAGCCTGGCTGCCCAATACAGAGCCATATTGAACCGTTGGGCCGCATTGCCTCCTTCTAGAAGGAGGACATTGGGAGGGTTGTTGCCCAGGGTGTTCAGATAATCTACAATGCGTTCCTGACCCTTTGGAGGAATAGTCTCATATTCGTTTATATGTTTCATGTGAAACATTCCATTGTTATTTGAGTGTGTGTCACCCGCATCAATAATATGCTGGGAGAAATTCTGGGAGGTAGTATCCCGCCCGGGGCTTCCCGGAAAATATGTATCCTGCATTTTGCCGCAATTGTTCGGGACAGGCAATGAGTTTTCATTGGATTTCATGTGTTCGTTAAAAAAAGATCTTGACTTGGAAAAAACCATGTTGCAAGGCTACAGCCATGAACTCACTAACCCAGACCATCTCTTCCAACGCATACTTTTTTTGGTATTATTTTATGTGGACCTGTGGTCTGGACGGGTTGGTGTAGGCGTTTTTCAACTACAAAAAAACACGTACCAAGGGCCGCAGGCGATAAGCTGGCGGCCCTTTTTTATACTCTTCTTTTGGCCGCATCAGCCTCTCGTTATTCTTCCGGCCCTGCTTACTTTAACCACCGCCTTGTGCGGGGAGGATGTTATGCAGGCAGGAAAAGATCTTCGTTTAGAGCGTATTTTCAATGCTCAATCCGGTAAAACCATCATCGTTCCCATGGACCACGGCACCAGTCTGGGACCCATTCCAGGCTTGATTTCTCCTACAGATGCCGTGAACAAAGTTTGTCAGGGCGGAGCCAATGCCGTGTTGATGCACAAAGGGCTGGTCCGGTCAGCTTTCCGCGGACATGCCCGTGATCTTGGCCTGATCGTGCATCTTTCGGCCTCTACCGATCTGTCTCCTCTTCCCAATGCTAAACGTCTGGTGGCCACGGTGGAAGAAGCCGTTAAGATGGGCGCGGATGCTGTTTCTGTGCACGTCAATCTCGGCGATGAAACCGAATCCGCCATGCTGGCCGATCTGGGCCGGGTGGGCTATGCAGCCCAGGAATGGGGCATCCCTTTGCTGGCTATGGTGTATGGCCGTGGCCCTAAAATACCGAATGGTATGGACCCCGCAGTTGTGGCTCATTGTGCCCGAGTTGGGGAAGAGCTGGGCGCTGATGTGGTCAAGGTTCCTTATTGCGGTGATGTGGAATCCTTTGCCAGGGTTTGTGAGGGCTGCAGTATTCCCGTTGTGATTGCCGGAGGACCTAAAATGGATACCAGGGATGATATCCTGCGTATGGTATACGAGTCCATCCTCGCCGGTGGAGCAGGTATTTCCATTGGGAGAAATGTATTCCAGGACCCTGATCCCGCAAGTCTTGTTCATGCTCTGAGTGCCATCATTCATCATGGTGAAGGGCTTCAGCAGGCGCGGACTATGCTGGCAGCATGAGACCGTTGATGTCCAGTGTCTCGTGGACGTTACTATCTCTCTGGTTGCCTCTATCTGCTGTTTTCTTTAGGGCTATGCTCAAATAAGAGATGTGTCTTGGTTTTTCAGCCGGGCATACATTTATGGCCCATCACCCTGAGTAAACCGCTCACAGCCATCATCATTTTTTTGCCATAGGAATTTTCGTATGCGACGCAATGTCTATTTTAAAGCCATTCCTTTTTCCAAATCCGATGTAACCATTGCCCTTGAGTCTGGCGTGGACGCCATTATTACTGATGCCGACCACGTTGCAGCCATTGAGGCCCTTGGCCGGGGCCGTGTCCTTTCGCCCGAACAAATGCTTTTTTTGTCCCTTCTTGCCAAGGAGGATGAACAGAAGGCCGTCACCGGGCTGGCACAAGGGGCGGAAGTTGTTCTTGAACAAGGTTGGGAGATCATTCCCGTGGAAAACATTCTGGCCCAGCAGGAAAATCTGGGTCTCGAAGTCGATTCTCTGGAACAGGCACGGGTGGCTGCAGGTATTCTGGAAAAAGGTGTTGCGACGCTGGTGGTTCTCCCGGGGGGCGTTTTGGAACTCAAGGCTATTGTTCGGGAAATGAAGCTTAGTCAGGGAACCATGCCTCTGGAGGCAGCCGAGGTTATTTCTGTTGATCCCGTGGGCCTTGGCCACCGTATCTGCGTGGATACGCTTTCGTTGTTGCAGACAGGGCAGGGTATGCTTGTGGGGAATACCAGTGCGTTTAGTTTTCTGGTACACGCTGAAACCGAAACCAATCCGTATGTGGCACCGCGCCCCTTTCGTATCAATGCCGGAAGTGTTCATTCCTACGCTATATTGCCTGATGATCGCACCGCCTATCTTGAAGAGCTTGTTCCGGGACGCGAAGTGCTCATCGTTGGTGCTGACGGGACAACATCCGCAGCAGTGGTCGGTCGGTGTAAGACCGAGATCCGGCCCATGCTTTTGATCACGGCCCGTATTGGCGATGTGATGGGGAGAGTTTTTTTGCAAAATGCTGAAACCATCCGGGTGGTGCGTGAGGATGGTTCTCCGGTGAGCGTGGTTCTGCTTATGCCGGGGGATCGGATTTTGTGTCATCTGGATCAGGCGGGAAGGCATTTCGGCATGCGTATCCAGGAAGAAATTTTCGAGTAGGAGAGGGATATGAGCGATCCATTTGCCGCGTTGCGGCATTCCATAGACGAGGTTGATGCTAAACTTCTGGAGCTTTTGAATCAGCGGGCGTCTCTGAGTCTGGATATCGGTACAATTAAAAGTCGGGGGAAGTTCCCCATCCTCAATCCCAAGCGTGAAAAGGATCTTGTTGCAGATCTTAAAGCACACAATGCCGGCCCGTTGCCTAACGCTCATCTTGAGAGGATATATTGCGAGATAATGTCCTCCTCGCGCAGGCTTCAGGCTCCTTTGACGGTTGCCTATCTGGGCCCCAAGGGAACCTTTTCTTATTATGCAGGTGTGGAAAGCCTGGGCCGGAGTCTGGACTATATTCCCCAGCGGGATCTGGAGTCCGTGTTTCAGGCTGTCAGCTTTGGCAAGACCCAGCTGGGGATTGTGCCTTTTGAGAATTCTCTCAATGGCGGGGTGGGTCAGAGCATGGATCTTTTTTTGCGTTACCAGGTGTCCATCCAGGCCGAGACATATTCCAGAATCAATCATTGCCTGCACGGCACAGCCAAAGATCTTGATTCTGTGACCCGCATTTTTTCTCATCCTCAGGCCTTGGCCCAGTGTACACGGTGGTTGCGGACGTCGGTTCCTCATGCTGAACTGGTTCCCACTGTGAGCACAGGGGCGGCCATGGATGCCGTTTTGACCCAGCCCGGGGCTGCACTGATCGGACATTCCAGCCTGTCAAATCATGAAGGCATGCGTTGCCTTGCCCGGGATATTCAGGACGAACCCGATAATTGGACCCGGTTTTTAATCCTGACCAAAGATCCCTATGTCGGCGAGTCGCGTGACAAGACCTCCCTTTTGCTCACCCTGCCGGATCGTCCGGGTATTTTACAGCAGGTGCTGACCTTCCTTTCCGAAGCCGGTATCAATATGACCAAGCTGGAGTCGCGGCCTCTGCGTTATGAAAAATGGAAATATGCTTTTTTTATCGATGTGCAGTCGGATTTGACCAGCCCCGAAGCCGAACCAGTCCTGGAAAAGATCCGGGCTATTTCCCAGACGGTCCGCATATTGGGAAGCTATACGACCTGGCACGAATAATCCCTTCGCGCCCTTTACGGTAAAATATCTTTTTCTTTTTTTCTCACCGCAAAGGGCGCGAAGGAACGCGAAGAACGACAAAAAATTAGACAATTATTTGTATCCGGACATTGTAATGGTTGCTACTTTTAGTCTTTGTGGGAATGTTTATGAATACACTCTCTATTGATGCTCCGGCATCCAAGTCCATGTCCCACCGGGCATTTATTTGTGCAGCATTGGCCAGGGGAAATTCAACCCTTGAGAATGTTCTGGTCAGTGATGATCTGATGCGTACTCGGGAGTGTCTGACGGCTTTGGGCGCGGAGTTTGTCGACGATTGCGGGACCATCCTGGTCCGCGGAGTGTCCGGTTTTGCATGCGGAGCTGGACCGGTTGATCTTTTTGTGGGGGAATCCGGCACCACCTGTCGGTTGCTTACCGGACTGGCCGCAGCCTTTGCCGGTCATTTTCGCATTCATGGAGCAGGGCGGATGCATGAGAGGCCGATGAATGCACTGGTGGATGCCCTGGCCAGTCTGGGTGTTGGTTTCAGTTTTGAAACCAAGAAGAATTTTCTTCCCTTTGTGCTCCATTCAGGGGGAAAGCTCCATGGTTCCGTGGCCATAGATATCAGCGAGAGCAGTCAGTTTTTGTCCGCGCTGCTTTTGGCGGCTCCTCTTGGGCCCTCGGCGTTGACCATTGAACTTTTGGGAACCAAGGTTGTTTCCTGGCCTTATGTTGCTCTGACCTTGCAGATGATGCAGGATTTCGGGGTGCAGGTTGTTGTTTGTTCCCGTAACAAGGATACCTGGGAGGAGGTGGACTGGCGTGAACTGACTGAGGTCCATCCGGGGGCAATCCGATTTGTCGTCCGTCCCCAGGCCTATCAGCCGCGTCAGCATCGGGTTGAGGCCGACTGGAGTAATGCTTCCTATTTTCTGGCCGCCGGTGCCATTGGTCCTGCACCCGTGTGCCTGCGTGGTCTTCGTCCCGATTCCATGCAGGGCGACCGGGCTTGGGTGGATATTTTGCAGGCCATGGGTGGGACTTTTCGCTGGAATGAGCAGGGATGTACGGTGTTTCCTTCTGCCCTGCACGGGGCACGTCTGGACATGAAGTCCTGTCCGGACATCGTGCCGACGGTGGCCGTGATGGCCTGTTTTGCGCAGGGCCCAACAGAAATCCGTGGCGTTGCCCATCTGCGTTTCAAGGAAAGTGATCGTCTCGAAGCCGTGGCTTCCCAGCTGCGTCGGGCAGGGCAGGGGGTAGAAGTCCTTGATGACGGCCTGATTATTTCACCGGCACCCTTTGCAGGGGGGCAAACGATTCACCTGTCATCCTTTAGCGATCATCGTATTGCCATGAGCCTTTCCCTGCTTGCATGTGCCGGTCTGGTTCCTGCCTTTGATGATTCTGCATGTGTTTCCAAGTCGTTTCCCGGTTTCTGGGATACCTGGAAAAATATTCAGGATGCCTTGCCCAACCTGACATCTGCCGGACGTTCTGATTGTTGACCACTATCCGTTTTTTGCTCTAGAGCGTGGCGTTACACGTGTATACACCTTGCTCCCTGGCGACCCCTAACCCCCTCTCTCGACTATGATCTCTCCTTTTCTTCAACGAGTTGCTGTCTTTGGTTCCCGCGGTAAAATGGGTGCTTTTTTTATGGAGCGTTTTCTGTCCCTAGGCCTTGATGCCTATGGCTTTGATCTGCCCATGGATATCAATCTTCTGCGCACGGCTGTTCCTAAGGTTGATCTTGTCCTGCTGGCCGTACCTATCCCGGCTATGGATTCCTGTCTGGGGGCTATTGCCAATCTTCTATCTCCCAAAACCATTTTGGCGGATATCTGTTCTGTTAAGATGCTTCCTGTGGAAAAGATGCTCCGTGCTTTCTCTGGTCCGGTGGTGGGCACGCATCCATTGTTTGGTCCCGAACCTGGAGATACCGATTTGCGTGTGGCCATCTGTCCCGCCCGTGTCCCGGAGGCGGCTGATGGCCTGGAAGAAGTCCTTAGCATATGCGGGATGACCTGCTTCCGGACTGATCCCGAGGAACATGATCAGGCCATGGCCTATATCCAGGGACTTAATTATGTGACCACGCTTTCCTATTTCTGTGCCCATGATCTGGATGATACCCTCAGACAATTTATTACCCCTTCTTTTGAACGTCGTATGATCTCGGCCCAAAAGATGCTGGTGGAGGATGGGAAACTTTTCGGCACGCTGTGTGAAACCAATCCTCTTATGGCCTCAACTATACGTCGGTACCTCAAGGTTCTTGGCCTCGCCGCTGCTGGTGATTTCGACCTGCTCCGGGACAAGGCCTTGTCCTGGTGGAAATAATGTTCTGGTATTCGTTTTAAGGTTTGTATAGTTACCAACGGATGCGTGCTTTCTTCAGGACGCCGTGTGCGAAGTTTCTCCTCTGCCACAGATACCGTGGTGTGCGGTGTATACTTTTTTTTTGCAGTATTTTTCTATTTCAGTTATGGTCTGAATCTGCTCGGTTCTTTATTGGATGCATGCAGCATGAAACCTTGAAAGGAGATCTCTGGTATGGATGAATACCCCATTTTTAATTGTAAAAATGCCGACGACGTCATCAAGGCGGTCAAAGATTACAACATTTCCTTTGTCCAATTCTGGTTTGTGGATGTTCTGGGTACCCTTAAAAGTTTTCAGGTGACTCCCAGTGAACTGGAGGCTGCCTTTGAAGAAGGGATGGGGTTTGACGGCTCTTCTATCGAAGGTTTTTGTCGTATTCATGAAAGCGATATGATCGCGTTCCCTGACGCGTCATCCTTCCAGATGGTTTCCTGGCGTCCCACGGACAGGCCTGTAGCCCGTATGTTCTGTGACATTGTCCGTCCTGACGGCGTGCCCTATGACGGTGACAGCCGCTATGCTTTGAAGCGGATGCTCTCCAAAGCCGCCGAAAAAGGGTATACCATGTATGTTGGCCCGGAGCTTGAATTTTTTCTTTTTGAAAACGACCGCACCCCTTCGTATACCGATCTTGGGGGTTATTTTGATGCTCCCCCTCTGGACCTGGGCAATGACATCCGGCGGGATATTATCTTTTCGTTAAAGCGCATGGGTATCAATGTTGAATACAGCCATCACGAAGTGGCTCCCAGTCAGCATGAAATTGATCTGCGTTATGACGAAGCCTTGAAGATGGCTGATACCGCCATCACCTACAAGGTCATCGTCAAGGAAATCGCACGTAAGCATGGCTGTTACGCCACCTTTATGCCCAAACCGGTGTTGGGCATAAACGGTTCCGGCATGCACGTGCATCAGTCCTTGTTCAAAAATGGCCGCAATGTCTTTTTCGACGCTCACGACAAGGACGGCTTTAATCTGAGCCCTGAAGGAAAATCCTATATTGCCGGCATCCTGAAACACGCCAAGGAGCTGACCGCCATTTGCAACCAGTGGGTCAATTCCTACAAACGCCTTGTCCCCGGCTACGAAGCCCCTGTATATATCGCCTGGGCCAGACGGAATAGATCGTCCCTTGTGCGCGTGCCCATGTACAAACCTGGCAAAGAGGCTGCGACTCGTATTGAGTTGCGTTCTCCTGATCCGGCCTGCAATTCTTATCTGGCGTATGCCGCCATGCTTGCTGCAGGTCTGAAAGGTATTGAGAAAAATTATGTCCTCGAGGCGCCGGTGGAGGAAGATATCTTCAAAATGGATGCGGCTGAGCGTGAAAAACGGGGTATCGACAATCTTCCGGGAAGCCTCATTGAAGCCGTAGGATGCCTTGCCAAGAGCGATGTCATCCGAGAGGCACTGGGAGATCATATCTTTGAAAAATTTATTGATAACAAGAAAATCGAATGGGATCAGTACCGTATTCAGGTTACAGATTATGAGATCAAAAGATATTTTCCTCTCCTCTAGACGGATATAGGGTATCTCTTGGAGAAGTATCCTTAAGCACCCGAAAAGGTTTCTTTTCGGGTGCTTTCATTCCTTGACGCCGGGCACAAATCATGATTGCCTGACTCGTTTTACGGTATGCCTTTATCCCCTTACGGGTAGCCCTTTTAGATATATGGAGTCTCCATGCATGTTCTTGTTACTGGCGCAGCCGGGTTTATCGGCTTCCATCTCTGCAAAAGATTTTTGGCTGAAGGATGTCAGGTTACCGGCATTGATAATTTGAATGATTATTATTCCGTGCAGCTCAAGAAAGATCGCCTGGCTTTGCTCCTGGGGCAGGCTGGTTTTGAATTTATCAAAATCGATTTGGCCGACCGTACGGCCATGCATGATCTTTTTGACGAGAAACATTTTACCCATGTCGTAAACCTCGCCGCCCAGGCTGGTGTTCGCTATAGTATTGAAAATCCCATGTCGTATGTTGACAGCAATCTAGTGGGCTTTGCCAATGTGCTTGAAGGATGTCGTCATTCCGACGTTAAACATCTGCTCTTTGCCTCCTCCAGCTCCGTATATGGCCTGAACACCGCCATGCCGTTTTCGGTTCATGACAATGTGGACCATCCTATCAGCCTTTATGCTGCCAGTAAGAAATCTAACGAGCTCATGGCCCATAGCTACAGCTATCTGTATGGTCTGCCCTGTACCGGTTTGCGTTTTTTTACAGTCTATGGTCCCTGGGGACGTCCGGATATGGCTCTGTTTCTTTTTACCAAGGCCATTGTGGAGGGAACACCGCTGAAGGTTTTTAATCATGGGAAAATGAAACGTGATTTTACGTACATTGATGATATTGTGGAGGGAGTATTCCGGGTGGCCCATCGGATACCGACGGCCAATGCTCAGTGGGACTCCGCGTCACCAGATCCTGGATCTGCCCCGTGCCCCTATAAAATATATAATATAGGTAATAACAATTGTGTCGAGCTGGGCAGATTTATCGAGGTGATTGAGGAGCAGCTTGGACGGAAGGGCATCAAAGAAATGCTTCCCATGCAGCCTGGCGATGTCGCTGCCACCTATGCCAACGTTGACGATTTGATGCGTGATGTTGGCTTTAAACCGTCAACGACTATCGAAAAGGGCATTGCTGCTTTTATTGCCTGGTACAAAGAGTATTACGGCGTATAATTTTTTCTCTGTTGTCGTGGGAAAGGGCGGATGCATGGTCATCTGCCCTTTTTTATTTTCTTCATTATTGTTTTGCAGAAAAAATGGTTGAGCCTTACCTTGTATCTGATTCTTCGTGGCGCCATGCATTTTTGTCCATCCTTCCTTCGTACGCTCCCTACATTATTTATTCCTTTCTATTGACACCACTTCCGCCATGCTCGTATGGAACATGACGAGTGGTCGTCATGTAATGTTTCACGTGAAACAATGTCCAACCAGAAAACGAGGCGCCAGTGGCACGGATAATTGTTGTAGCAAATCAGAAGGGCGGAGTGGGTAAAACCACAACAACCGTGAATCTCGCGGCATCTCTTGCCGTCATGGAGAAAAAGGTTCTGATTGTGGATTGTGACCCACAGGCCAATGCGTCCAGTGGACTGGGAATCGAAGTGGACCGGCGGGAAAACAATCTCTATTCGGCGCTTTTTGACATCCAGACGGCCGCGGATGCTATTTGTGAAACGGAGATTAAATTTTTACACATCCTGCCATCGACCCACGACCTTGTGGGCGCAGATCTGGAGTTGATCAATAAGGAAGAAAGAGAATTTTTTTTGACCCGGCTGATAGAAAAATTTCAGGACGACTATGAGTACATTTTTTTGGATTGCCCACCGTCCCTGGGGTTGGTAACGGTCAATGCTTTGTGCGCCGGAACGGAGCTGCTTATTCCTTTGCAATGTGAGTACTACGCATTGGAGGGGATTGCTCAGCTGTTAAAAACCTATGAACTGGTCAAAAAGCGTTTGAACCCGGGGCTGGATATCATGGGGGTGGTTTTGACAATGTTTGATAAGCGGAACCGGCTTTCATTCCAGGTGGAGCGGGAAGTACGGACGTATTTCCCAGATAAGACGTTTCGGACCAAGATCCCCCGGAACGTCAGGCTTTCCGAAGCACCAAGCTACGGAAAGCCTGCCATTACCTATGATATCCGATCTATGGGAACACAGGCTTATATTGCCCTGGCCCAGGAGGTTCTGGATGCGCAGTCTGCAGGGGCAAAAGCAGACTGAACGGGGATCTCTTATGGATTCAACGTTGACGAAACCCTACGCTGCCCGGGTGGGTACCTTTCTGGGACAGGTTGCTAATGAGCATCTAAGAGGGAGGGGCTGATCACCTATTTTTTTTCACAGTACGGGGTACACGAACAGGAAATTTTATCTTTGAAGTGACGTTTGGTGATGCGCGCCTTGCAAGACAGGCATTCAAAGCATGTCATCCCCCCGATATTGGCGGCCTTGAGGCGGAATTTCCTAGGATCGTCGGCCATCCAATCCTTGGTCGTGTTGCCGCATTGTTCGCAGGTCACGTCCGTTTCCAATTCATAGGCAAAGTCCCAGAAATCGATCAGGCGGTTCCAGTCATCCATGGGCTCGGTCATTGGTCTTTCAGTTTTTTCTACATAGCGATCAATAATGGGCTGAACCTCTTTGCTGATCGCTGCCCAAAGCTTGGGTGAAATGAAGATGCCAAACATGGTGCCCTGACGATCATAAAGCGTTTTTATATCATCTTTTGTATCCATACGTTCTCCCTGGGGTTGTGTGTTGTGGTGGGTGGCGAGTGATGTTCTTTCTATCCTTCAGGTGACATTGAGATTCACAGCGAATTGCGCGTTGGTGTTGAGCTCGGAATGAGCAGGATGCGCCGGCCAGCATCTGCATGGGGCATTGACATTGATATACAGCGTCGTCATCAAATGGTATGTATTTATAAACATGGTCAGAGAAAAAGCAAGGTGGGATGATGAGTATAAAATCCAGAGGACTTGGTAAGGGATTGGATCTTCTGCTTAAGGGGAGCGCTCCGGAAGACTCTCCCCAAGGCATTGAGGTGTGTGATATTCCCCTTGTGGATATTTTTCCCAACCCTTCCCAGCCGCGGCAGACATTCACGGAAGAAGGATTGGAGGATCTGGCGCGGTCTATCCAGATCCAGGGAATTTTGCAGCCCATCCTTGTCCGCCCCCGACCAGGGAAATCTTCGGGATATGAAATTGTGGCCGGAGAACGTCGGTGGCGTGCTTCTCAGCGCACGGATTTGAAGTCCATTCCGGCCCTGGTGCGAAATATAGACGATAAGGAAACCCTGGCCATCGCCCTTATTGAAAACCTTCAGCGGGAAGATCTCAATCCTATTGAAGAGGCTCAGGGGCTCTTGCGGGTTAAAGATGAACTGGAGCTGAGCCAGGAAGAATTGTCCAAAAGAGTTGGCAGGAGTCGTTCTGCTGTGGCCAACAGCATGCGTCTTTTGCAGCTTCCTGATGAAATCCAGGAAGATATTAAGGCAAAAAAAATCAGTTCCGGACATGCCCGGGCGTACCTGGCCCTGGGTGACAACGAAGCGAAGATGAAAGCCCATGCTCTGGTTCTGGGACGACAGCTGAATGTCCGCCAGACAGAAGTTTTGATCCGGCAGATGCTTGCCAATGTTCAGAATGTCCCTGGTGGGGACAAGACTGACAATGACGTGTTGGACTTTCGGAAACAATGTAAGGCGGAATTGGAACGTGTCCTTGGTAGGAGCAAAGGATTGAGCCTGCGGGTGAGCGGGGGCCCGGCCAAAGGGGCGATCACGTTCAGCTATGCAAGCAGTGAAGAGCGTGAGCGGGTTCTTCAAATCCTTCAGCACGGCGCTGATCGTAGCATGGTCGAGGAATAACGAAATATGCCGGTGATACGTAAAGAGGATATCCTTGAAGGTGTGGAGCGGTTGAGCCAGAAGCCGGTGATGATTTTCGGCGATTGCATGCTCGATCATTATCAATGGGGAACGGTGGAGCGTATATCGCCGGAAGCGCCTGTGCCGGTGGTCCTGGTGGACAGGGAGACCTGGAAGCTCGGAGGGGCCGGTAATGTGGCCAGAAATATCAAGGCTCTGGGAGGAAATCCTCATCTAGTGACCATTGTGGGGGATGATCCTGCTGCGGGAAAAATCCAGGGGTTGCTTGATGAGTATGGTATTGCTCATTCTCTGGTCCGCTCCAACCGTCCAACAACGATCAAGACCCGTATCATTGCTGGTAATCAGCAGATGCTTCGGGTGGATAAGGAAAAAAAAGGCCAGCTGTCTCCCCAGACCCTGGCCCGGGTTGAGGGGTGTTTGGAAAATTTTTTGCCAGGATATGGGGTCATTGTTGTCTCGGATTACGGCAAAGGGCTGATTTCAGAAAATATTTTACATAAAATCCAGACGTCGCGTTCTTCGCGCAAAGTTCTTCTGGACCCCAAGACTGAGAATTATCCACTGTATCACGGACATTTCATCATGACCCCCAATGCCCGGGAAGCAGGAGAGAGCGCTCATGGTGCTATGGATTCTCGGGAAGAGATTCTGGAGGTCGGTTCAAGAATTCTGAAAGAAAAGGGATTGGAGAATCTGCTCATCACCCTGGGAAGTCGGGGAATGGTGCTCTTTAAAAAGGATCATCATGTCCTTCATATCCCAACGGTGGCCCGGGATGTTTTTGACGTCACCGGAGCTGGTGATACGGTTATTGCCGTGCTAGCGTTGTGTCTGAGTGCAGATTTGGATTTGCTGACGAGCTGTGTCATCGCCAATTGTGCAGCCGGTCTTGTGGTTGGCCAGGTGGGCACTGCCGCCGTGGGCGAGGTTGAACTGGCCCAGTCTGTGGAACGGCTCCGATTGCCTGAAATAGGCTGTTGGAAATAATTTTGGGGAGTCGGGCTTATGCTGAACTATCCGGTTTGGCCAGGAGATGGCATGCTTCGGGGAAAGACATAATCAAAATGAGCGGAGGGTTTGCCCGTATGTTTTTTCGGGCACCATTGTGAATAGCAGAGGCAGCGATCCGAGAAGATCCTTGCCTTATTTTTTTTGGAGTACCTTGTTCATGAGCTGCTGCAGTTTACTCATGTCTTCCAGGAACATTTCTTCGAGCTGGGCTATTCTGGTATTAATACGGTCTGTATTCTGTTCTTCATTGCCGGTCGGTGTTTCGCGCAGAGCCACGATCATGGAGTGATGCTGCTTGTGTGATTGGTACAATTTGAGCAGGGCCTGACGGTATTGCGCTGACGTATTTTCAAGATCACGTCGGCGGGCCTGTTCAGCTTCCAGATCTTGTTTGAGCTGAGCAACATTGGCTGCCGTCTGGTTATCGCGTTCCATGAGGGCATCAATTTTTTTGCTTTGATCACCAACGATTTCCAAAAATTGTACCAGTTTTTCCTGGAGCTCGTTGTTTTCCGGCCTGGTCAGTGCCGCAGTATCGTGTGCGGATGAGGGCTTGATGTCTATGGTTTTGGGGATTTCTTGTTCCAAAATAGCGATTATCTCTTCTTTTTTGTGTCCCTGGGCGTAGAGGTCGGAAATCCGGGTCAGAATGTCACCTGTTTCCGGGGCGTAGAGGTTCATGCGCCCGATTTTGCGGTGGGGAAGATAGTCTGGAAAAAATTTGGCATACCGGCGGGCTGTGGGCTCGGGAATCTGGAGTCGGCGGGCAAAGGCAGTCAGGCTGAGCCAGTCATTCATGATGTCCTCTGGGAGATGCGATGGCAAAAGAGACGTTTGTTCACAGTCATACAATAAATGTTAGCGAAGATATTGTATGACTGTCAATGCAAAGTGACTTTAATGGGTTGGGCTATAATGTTTGATCCATGTACGAAGCAGGGAATTCTCAAACTGTCGTGAGGTCGATGGGGGAGGCATTTGGGGTGGCACGCGGCATCAGGACAAGACGCCGCGTGTCATCTTTTTAGTTTCTAAATCCTCCTCCCCATAAGAATCCATTGTCGTCGTTTGTTTCTCCGTTACGTGGAATTTCAGGAATTTGATAGATCTTGAAGGTCATGGGTGTGTCGGCAACAGGTCTTGCAAACGTGGAGTTTATGCTAAAAAGAAATCCTAAAAGATCGGAGGACGCGGCCTGGTCATTGCCAAAGACAGGTCGGATGAGTGCCTTGAGTACAGGATGTTTCATGCGGTCACGATCATTGATGATGTTGAGCATTTTTTTGATTGAGGTGGCATCTGGTTCCAGGTTCCAGCCTTGCCCCATGCCTCTTTTTTCCGGGACGACAGTATAGGGGGAATCTTTGGGCACAAAGAGAAGGGCTGAAGGGTTGAATGCTCGGGCCGAAAAGTAGGTGGTATACTCGTCCAGATTATCCATAATGGTGGCCAGGTCGACCTCAAGGCCGATGCGTGAAGGATGAACGAGGGGCGGGGTTGAAATGGAGGTGCATGAGGCGAACAGCAATGTGGCAAAGACGAGAAACAGATATGTGTGTGCTTTGAACGCAGACATAATTACGCTCCTTGGTTGGAGATCCGCGTTGTGCGCGGATCTGTTGGGGATGGGTATGTTTTATCCAAACACAGGCTCAGCATTTTGCAAGATAGGCCTTGCGCAGCAACTCCTGTTCATTAAGGATTCGTTCGGTTTCCTGGAGACGTTGATGCAACGATGTGTTTCCAGTAGTCAGGGCAATGTTCTTTGACCGTAAAAAATTATTTGATCCGTTCCAGACAGGCAGGGTAGTATACCCTGCGTTTACCATGCTGTTCACAAGGAAGATATACTGCAAAAAAACGGGCGTACCTGCGTATGGTGTTTTCAGGAATTCCCGTGGCGTCGCTCAGGTCTTTGATTCTGAAAAGATGTGGGCTGGCAGGTGTTTCCATGGAGAGTAGGGTTCGTTATCGTCCGGTGTATGGGACGAGAAGGGTAAACACATGTTTTGTAGCATGCACTGCTTAGTACCTTCTCATAAGCATGTGCCGGGCAAATGGCAATCGAAAGCATGTCAAGGCATGGTAAGAGTCTATTCAAGTGAAGACAACATCCGGTGTGCAAGGTGCACCGGGGGAGGAACGTATGGACGCAGTAATACAGAACGCCATCAAGCAGGCCGCTCTTGAGGCTGGAAAATTGATCCTTGATGCATGGTCGGAGCCCAAGGATGTTATCTATAAAGGCCGTATTGATCTGGTTACCCAGACCGATGTGTTGGTCGAGGGCCAGCTTAAGGAAACTCTGAACCGTATCCTTCCCGAAGCCAATTTTTTATCCGAAGAGACCAGCGCTGCAGGACCGCTGGAAGCGCAAACCTGGGTTGTCGATCCCATAGATGGAACCACAAATTATGTGCACGGATTTCCTTTTGTAGCCATTTCCATTGCTTTGTGGGAAGCGGGTATGCCGGTTTTCGGGCTTATTTATCTGCCGGTGATGAAGGAACTCTTTTATGCCTGCGCAGGACAGGGAGCGTATCTCAATGATCAGAGAATCCATGTCTCTGAGCTGAAGACCTTGGACAAAAGTCTTGTGGCTACAGGATTTCCATATGATATCCGCCAGGAGATAGATACGGTTATGTGGAGTATAAAGAATGTGCTCCTCCGAGCCCAGGGGGTTCGTCGGGCAGGAGCGGCGGCCGTGGATCTGGCCTATACTGCCTGTGGACGCTTGGACGGGTTTTATGAAATAGGACTTAAACCGTGGGACACTGCCGCCGGCATTCTGTTGGTGGCTGAGGCGGGAGGACGTGTCAGTTGTTTTGATCCCGATTGTGCATATGAACTTGGTGCCAGGGAAATGCTGGCTTCCAATGGGCATATCCATGAGGAACTGGCCCAGTGTCTCCGTTCGTAGATACTTTATGATGGTCTGTGGATGCGGAGACTGTTTTGCTTTTTGACAACCTTTTATCCAGATGGCGAACGAAGTTATGCTGATCATTCTTTTTGTTTTTTTGGTTGGAATTGTTCTTGGTTATTGTATCAGAGCTCGGGCCCGACTGCTCCGATGGGTGGCCAGGATGTCGAATATAGCCCTATATTCTCTGCTGTTCATCCTAGGGCTCTCTTTGGGGGTCGATGATTCCCTGATGGCAAATCTGCCCCATATCGGGCTTAATGCTCTGTTTTTGGCCCTGGGTGCCATCGGGATGAGTCTGGGTTGCTGTTACGTATTTTCCAAATATGCGGCCGGTGGAAAATGAAAGATACCTTTGTGTTACTTGGCTTTTTTATTGTGGGTATTCTGTCCGGTGTATACGCCCTTATTCCCGGAGAGTATATGACACCGTCTTTGGAAATGGGCACGCTGTATGTGCTGATTTTTCTTGTCGGTGTAGGCATGGGCAGTGACACCAAATTTTTACAGAATATCCTTCACGTGGGCCGGAAGGATATTATCGTTCCTGTTTCCGTTATCGTTGGTTCCCTGCTTGGGGGAGGGCTGGTTTCACTCCTGCTTCCAGACGTGGATGTCATCGGTGGGGCGGCCGTGGGCGCCGGGTTTGGCTATTACAGTCTTTCCAGCGTTATGATTTCGCAGCTGCGGGGCGATGAACTGGGGACCATTGCTCTGGTGGCCAATATCATCAGGGAAGTGACCACCATTCTAGCTGCGCCAATTATGGTCCGATTCCTGGGACCTCTGAGCGCCATTTCCTGCGGAGGAGCCACGACCATGGATACTACTCTGCCCATCATCATTAAATATTCAGGGCAGGAGTATGCCATGACCTCGGTCATCAATGGTATCCTACTCACCTGCCTGGTACCTGTGCTGGTCCCCTTTCTGCTGGCCATCCGTCTTCCCTTTTGAAGCTCAGAGAGTGTGTATCTTTGCGGGTTGCTGAGGACAAACGTAGGGAGTATGTACCTCCAGGTGATCTAAAATATGTACGATAAGCAGAGGGAAACGTTCGTTTATCTGGACCGGTGTAACGACCATTGTCCTGTCAGGTTCCGGGGGTCGCAACTATGCAGCATTGAGACCGTCCTTGGAAACGCAATCCGTATTTCCGGGGAACGCCGACCGTTGGGTCGGCTTTTCGAGCATAGGAAAAGACACTATACTCCCATTGCATTTCAAGCACTTTTCTTCCCAAAAATGTGGTTTTGAAGTCGTTTCGGCGGGGCAGAAAGCAAAAGCATGGGCTGGATTTTATGCGTGGGGTATATTTCACCTATCCGCGGTGCTGAAAAATGGCTATAGAGACGACGTTGATGTGTCTGTCAGGATGATCATCTCAATTACTTTTTACCCCCGGTGGAATAGATGTCCCAAACCATTGAATGTAAAGCCTTGCAGACCATGCTTATCGGCTTGCTCAGCTGCAGGTGTCCGGTGAGCGAAACAACGGAAAAACTATTATGGGCCCGGTTTTTTCAGGTACGCAATGAAGAAGTCCTGGACCTGGGGCCTTTTTTAGAAATTGCGGATAAAAATCCTGTGCCGACCCCCCTGGATCATTTGGTGGAGTTTTGTTCGTACGGGCATGACTGTCCACAGGGGATGCATATTTCTCATAATGACGTGTTGCGCTATTTCTGTTCCCGGTTCCATTATCGGGGGATGTCGGCCCATATTGATCCCCTGATTGTTCGGGATGTTCCGTCATTTCTGGTGACGCACATGATGCTGCCAGCAACATTGGTGGATGGAACGCTGGGGAGTATGCGGGTGTATCTCCCCGGGGGAAAAAGAGTGATATATTTTACGCACGTTGCCTTTGCACCTGATATAGAGCACAAACCGGGTTCGGTATACGGGGTACATATGGGGGCGGCCCTGACCATACTTGATACTGCTCAGGTCGGTATCTGTTGGAACCATCTGGCATTTAAAGAATTTGAATTTTTGGTCCAGTTTGTTGATAATGTTGACTTTAGAACGTTCCAGCATCTGGGGAATCATCAGCAAAGAATTGAGCAAAGGATTGGCAGAAATTACACGTAATGGCTTGTGCTGTCGGCACTCCTGTTGTTGAGTGTGCTTCGTTTTGGGTATCGCGTTGATTATTTTTTCGCGTTTTCGAAGAGAAAGAAACATTGTGACCACAGTGCTGCAAAACCAGAGAGGTTGATATGATTTTTGTTATAACTCGATGTAAAGATTGTCCATTTGAGCAGTTTTCCGAAGGTAAACGATCCTGCAAGGTCGCTTCTGTAGTTCATCCGGAAATCCCGGCTGAAATCACCAAACGCCCGGAATGGTGTCCCTTGTACAAGGAACAGATGATCGTCAGGGATAAGAAATTGTAATTGATCGTTGTGGATTTGAAGAAACATGCAAAGCCCCTCTCCGAAAGTGTATTTTCGGAGAGGGGCTTTGTTGTTAGCATTTGCCCTCCTTGTCGCGTTGTTATGGACAGATCTTTTGCCCCAGAATACAAGAAGGCGTAATCCTGTTTGCACAGAATTACGCCTTCTTGTATTCTTCATGGTCAGGCAGTGGGCATATCGGCTGATCGCTCTGTATTCTCTTTTATAATCTGACGGTTATATTTTCCAGATCCCCTGGGTAGCTGCCAGTGCTGCCTGATATACGCCGGCCGGGATACAGCCAAGAGCCAGGACGATGCCGGCCAGGACAAGGGCCATGGACCGTGACGCGATGCTGGCATCAATGGTTCGTGGACTCTCTGTGTCGCGGGTATAGGCATATCTGACCAGGTTTAAATAATAGAAGATGGAAAAAGCCGTGTTGACTGCTCCGATAATGACCAGCCAGTCATAGCCATGTCCCCATAACGAGGTGAACAGAAACAATTTGCCGGTAAAACCCATAGTCGGGGGAATGCCTACCAGGGCAAAGGCGCCTACGGCCAGGGCCAGAGCATAGGCCGGTGCATATGCGTGCATACCGGAAAGATCGTCCAGTGTGACGTTGTCTCCCGCGGGAGAGATGCGGGCGATGACCCAGAAACAGGTCAGGTTCATGAATACATAGGCCAGTCCGTAAAAGGCTGCCGCTGCCAGCCCCTGCTGGGTCCCGGCAACAATACCGATGAGTATGTATCCGGCATGGGCTACGCTGGAGTATCCTAAAATGCGTTTGACGTCCTTTTGGGCCAGGGCTGCCAGGTTCCCATAGGTCATGGAAAGGGCTGCCAGGATCGCCAGTACATCGGTCATGGCCATGCCCGGAATAACCATGTGCGAAATGCGGATCAGGGCGACCACTGCACCGAGTTTGGGAACTGTGGCCACAAAGGCTGCCGTTTCGTTGGAACTTCCCGTGTACACATCCGGGCACCAGAAGTGGAAGGGAAACAGGGCCAGTTTATAAAAGAAAGAAATCATAAACATGGTTATCCCGATCATGGCGATGGGACAGTCCAGGGTGATTTTTCCCGTCAATTCATTCAGATAGGACGTGTTGGCGCAGGCGAGGATATACGAAAGTCCGAAGAGAGAAATGGCCGTGGCTGCGGCGCCAAACATGATGTATTTGATGGCTGCTTCGGCGGCGGGCTGACTCCCTTTGCGTACGGAAATGATGGAATACAGGCTGTAGGAAGAGATTTCCAGGGAGACGAACATGGTCATGAGTTCGACTGCGCTGGAGAGAAGCATCAGCCCCCAGGTGCTGAAGGCCAGCATGAGGTAATAATCTGTTCGTTTGGCCGATGCCACGCCGGGCAGGTTTTTGCCGTTTAATACCGTGATGCAGAAGCCGATGGCGATGGCTAGTTTGAAGAACTGGGAAAGGCCGTCGACCTGATAGGCCTGCGCAAAGAACATACCCTCATTGCCCAGCCCCAGAGCTGCAATGGCAACGCCGATAACGGAGAAGGCAGCGATCCAGCAGGTTTTGTCCTGGCGTTTGCGCAGTACGGAGACAAGAAACAGGGTCGTGATGAAAAAGAGCTGAAAAAGCTCCGGACCAAGGGTGGTCACAAAATGTAGTAAGCTGGAGTTGTTCATTATTCCTGAACTCCTTGGCAGGGCGTCGAGGTGATGACTGACATGTGAGCCACCAGATCCGGGTTTTTATCTGCAAGGACGCGTTCCACTCCCGAAAGTGTTTTGGGGATGGAACCGTCAATGGTCAACCTGGTTAATGTGGGTGCCAGTCCAAGATAAAAGACCAGTAAGGCCAGAGGAAGAATATAGGCCCATTCTCTAAGATTTAGATCCGGAAGGCCCTTGCCTTTGGACGGTTCGCCCCAGGCCAGTTTTTGGAGCAGCCTGAGCATATAGGCAGCTGCAAGCATGGCGCCTGGAATGGCCAATGCCCCGATGATGACATTGTTCTGGAAGGCACCGATGAGGACCAGGGCTTCGCCTACAAAGCTGTTCGTACCCGGAAATCCTAGAGAGGACATGGAAAACAGACCAAAAAAACCTATATAAGCCGGAATAAATTTGGCCAAGCCCATGTTATCGGTAATTTCACGGCTGTGGGTACGTTCATAAATAGCACCCACAAGCATAAACAGGGCTCCCGTGGTTACTCCGTGGTTGAGCATCTGAAAGACCGCGCCTTCGATGCCCCGAGCGGTGAATACGAAGATTCCCAGGGTGACAAAGCCCATATGGGCCACCGAGGAATAAGCGATCAGCTTTTTCATGTCTTTCTGGCCCAGGGCTACCAATCCGCCATAGATGATGGATGCAATGGAAATGGCAATCATCATCGGGGCAAAATAGACCGATGCGTCCGGGGTCATGGGGAGACAGAAGCGTAAAAATCCGTAGGCACCCATTTTTAAAAGTACTGAGGCCAGGAGTACACTGCCAGCGGTGGGTGCTTCCACATGGGCTGCCGGGAGCCATGTGTGGAAAGGAAACATGGGAACCTTGACCGCAAAGGCCAGAGCCAGAGCCAGAAAAGCCCAGAACTGGAAACGGAAGGAAAATTTCGAGGCCATGATTTCCGGGATGGAAAAGGTGCCGGTCTGAAAATAAAAGGCGATGATCGCCACCAGGAGCAGCGTACTGGCAGCCAGTGTATAAATGATGAACTTGATGGATGCGTATTTACGTCTGGGACCGCCCCACACGGCAATGATCAGGTACATGGGAACAAGCATGGCTTCCCAGAAGACGTAGAAGAGGACCATGTCCAGGGCAGCAAAGACTCCGATACATACCGAGATCATGAGCAGCAGGCAGATATGGAATTCTTTGATCCGCTTGCCGATGTATTTCCAGGAGCAAAGCACGCACAAGGGCAGAAGCAGGATGGTCAGCAAAATCATCAGCAGGCTGATACCGTCGATGCCTAGATAATAGCTCAGTCCCCACTGGGGTACCCATGCGTAATGTTCCACGAATTGGAAGCCAGGAGCGTGGATATCGAAAAGGGATAGGGGAACCGCCAGGCCCATTTCGATAAATCCTGCTCCCAGGGTGACAAACCGGATGATCCGTTCATTACGTAAAAATACTAAAATAAACGAAACCATTAGGGGGAAGACGATAAGACTTGTGAGGGTCATGAATACTGACTCCAAGCAGATGGTTACGGCTCAATATGAACCGTGTTGCAGATGAGACTGCGAGAACATCGACAGCGTACGTTATGCGTTACAATGCGCGATCAGCGCATAAAATAGACCAGAGCGATGATCCCTATGCCGATCAGGGCGGAGAGCCCCACATAATCAGATAGTTTGCCTGTTTGTACCTTCGCCAGAATACCTCCGAGGCCCAGGACTGATTTGGCTGTGCCGTCCACGACACCGTCAATACCTTGGGCATCGAAAATGGATGAACCTTTGGCCATGCGGAGCAGACCTGCAAGACCGATGCGGCGATAGACCGAGGTCCACCAATCGTCGATAAGGGCTACGGGATATTTGGCCAGAAAGAGACCGACCCAGCCGACGAACCGGTAAACAATGTCAAAATCGAGATTGCGTCCTTCGTGGGGAACAATAATTTTCCGGCAGATGTAAAATCCAAGTCCGGTGAATCCCAAAAGCTGCAGGGATGACAGAACCTGCCATGGAGCGAAAGGTTCATATTCCAGGGGGAAGGGGAGCAGTCTATACAAAGCCTGAGGATAGACTCCGGTAAAAAAGCAGAGGAATGCGGCCATAAACATGGCTACATACATATTTCTGGGAAGTTTTTTGACCTCGCCTGTGTATTCCGGCTTGGACCAGAAGGCGAAGTAAGGGAGCTTGATACCCACAGAAAGAAATGTTCCTACAGCCGCTATTTCCATACCCAGGGCCAGCCAGGTGTGATGGGACAGGGCCGCTCCGGTGATGGTGATATTTTTGGAGATAAAGCCGTTGAACAAGGGAAAACCTGAGATGGAGACGGCGGCGACCATATAGCAGATCATGACCAGAGGCATGCGCGATGCCAGGCCTCCCAGTTTTGTGAGCTTGGCTGTGCCCGTGGCATAGAGGATGGAACCGGCGCACATGAACAGCAGTCCTTTGTAGAGAATATGGGCGTAGGCATGGGCGCATGCACCATCGACAGTCATGGCTGTTCCAATACCGATGCCTGCTACCATATAGCCCACCTGGGAGACGATGTGATACGCCAGGATGCGTCGGGCATTGTTTTCAATCGTTGCGTAGGCAGCGCCGTAAATGGCCATGATCACACCCATGACACCTAGAATTTCAAATCCTGAAAATCCTCGGGCCAGGACGTATACGGCGGTTTTAGTGGTAAAGGCACTCAGGAATACTGCGCCTGTGACGGTGGCTTCGGGATAGGCATCGGGCAGCCACGCGTGCAGAGGCACTACTGCTGCGTTGACGCAAAATCCGAGCAGGATCAGCCAGTCATAGTAGTTAGCTGCTCCTGGACTGACGGGGGTAAAAGCAAAGGTGCCTAGATCCGCATAGCGGAGCAACACACCACCCAGAAGGAAAAGTCCGCCCATGGTGTGAAAAATGAAATATCTGAACCCGGCCTGGGTTGATCGTTTGTTACGGGCCAGCCAGATGATAAAGGTGGAGGCAACGGACATGAGCTCCCAGAACAAAAACAGGGTCACGTAATCTCCGGAAAAGACACACCCGAATCCGCCTGCAATGTATAACGCTGCGGCAATATGCTGCAGTTTGTCTTTGACGTGCATGGCGAAGATCATGCCCACAAGGGCCTCAATGGCAAAGACATGGGCGAAGATGATGGACAGTTTGTCCACACGTCCAAGCACCATGTTAAGGCCAAGCCAGTGCAGGGGGCCATAGGTGCCATCCTGCATGGACATGACCCCCATGATGGCGATGATGCCGGGAATGGGCAACAGCCAGCGCCAGATTTTGTTCTCCCTTACAAAGGGAAGAAAGAGGGCCAGGGCAATGAATCCCAGGGCAGGGTGTATGAAATTACTCAGACCGGTCATAAAACGCCTCGGGTTTGTTGATCAGAATAAAAATAATTTTTTTGAGCACCAGAATCATAGCCACGCAGACACAGACCCCGAAGATGGCCCAGAACCCGGTGATTGTTTCCATGGCAAAGTGGGCGTGATGGGGATGGAGGAAAAGGTTGATGCCCACGAGAATCCCCAGGACCGAGAAAAAGGCCTTTTTCCACAAGGGGGCGTTTGCTTTGGCCTGAAGGATCAGACGCGAAAGGCTGGCTGTTATGCTCATGATGGTTCGACTCTTTACGGGTTGAATGCGTTGGTGGTTGATGATGCAACGGTGTACTCTTGGACGAATAGTTGCCTTTTTTATGTTATATCCAGAAATATTATTGATGGATTATATACCACGGAATAATTGGATCATGTGAATGATCGGGTCAGGATAGAACCCGAGGACTACAGATATGGTTGCCGTGATGCACAAGGGAATGATCATGGTCAGAGGTGCTTCTTTGACTGCTTCATAATCAAAGGGAAGTTCCGCATGTACGGGGGTGCCGAAAAAGGCCTTGTAGATAACGGGGACAAAATAGGCGGCATTGAGCAGAGTACTGGCCAGCAGGCAGACCAGCAGGATGGTTTGATGAATTTGCATTGTTCCGTTGATCAAAAACCATTTGGTCACAAAGCCGCACACCGGGGGAATACCGATCATGCTCAGGGAGGCCACGGCAAAGGCACCGAAGGTCCAGGGCATTTTTCGTCCTATCCCGGACATGAGTCGGATGCTGCGCAGGTTGCAGGATACAAAGACAGCCCCGGCTGCGAAAAAGAGGGTGATCTTGGAAAAGGCGTGATTGGCGATATGCATGAGTCCGCCCTGCACAGCTACCGGCGTGAGCATGGCCACGCCGATAATGATGTAGGAGAGCTGGCTGACTGTGGAATATGCCAGTCTGGCCTTGAGATCGTCCTTGGTCATGGCAATGATGGAGGCCACGACGATAGTGAAGGCGGCCACATAGGCCAGGGGAATGCCCAGACTCAGTTTGTCCATCAAGTCAACCCCGAAGCCTGAAAGGATGATCCGGCTGACGGAAAAGACTCCCGCCTTGACCACAGCTACGGCATGCAGCAGGGCGGAAACCGGTGTGGGTGCGACCATGGCCGAGGGCAGCCAGTTGTGAAACGGCATAATGGCGGCTTTGGCAATGCCCAGGATGTATAAAACATAGGTAATGGTCACCAGGGTGGGGTCGGCGTTGGCGGGAAAGATGCCCTGTGTCATGTCTCCCAAATGGAAGTCCAGTGTCCCCGCAAGGATGTACGTCAGAATCATGGCCGGAAGCAGAAAAAGTTTGGATGTACCCATGAGATAGACGATATACTTGCGCGCACCGTCATAGCCTGCTTTATCCTGGTGATGGGCAACCAGAGGGTAGGTGAAAATGGTGATGATTTCGTAGAAAAGGTACAGGGTGAAGATATTCGCGCTCATGGCCACGCCCAATGCTCCGAAGATGGCTACGGCAAAGCAGAAATAGTAGCGGGTCTGGGCGTGCTCGTTGAGGGAACGCATGTAACCGATATTATAGCTGGTGGCCAGAATCCATAAAAAGGAGGCCACAAAGGCAAAGATGAGGGTCAGACCATCAGCGCAGAGTTTGACGTCGATTCCGGGCAGAATATGAAAAAGCTGCAGGACCAGAATTTTACCGGAAAAGACCGGTGGAAACAGGGCGAGCACAGAGAAAAATGTGAGGATGGCCGCACCAAAGGAAACCGCTTCCCGCTTATTGGGCTCTTTGCCCAAAAGCCAGATCAGAAGAGGGGCCACAAGGGTAATCACAAGAGGAAAAATGAGGCGAAAACTGGTTACTATTTCAGACATGGTTAACCCTTCAGCGTGGAAATTTTTTGTTCCTCAATGGTATTGAACCTGCGGTAGATCACAATGACAATGGCCAGGACAAGAGTAGCTTCTGCAGCTGCCAATCCCATGACGAGCAGGGTCCCAAGCTGGCCGAGTTGCGCCGATGCAGGGGTAAGCTGAGCTGTAGTCACGATGGACAATCCTGCGCCATTGAGCATGAGCTCCACGCCAATGAGCATGCCGATAAGTCGGCGGCGCAGGAGCATACCGTACAGGCCCAGGCCAAGCATGCCCAAGGCCACGAGTTGGTACATAATAAATAGGTTCATTGTCTCCTCTTGAATCCTAACAGGACGGCACCGGCCATGGCCGCAAACAGGACCACGGAGATGAGTTCAAAGACTAAGCCGTAGGGACCGAGTAAGGCCCGTCCAAGGTCTTCCATGGATACCTGTGGCGGTGTGTTATTGGTGACCAGGGAATATTTGGTGATAGCCATGGCCAGAAACGACGCCGGAATCAGACCGGCGAGCACGGCCAGACAGCGTTTTTTCTTGGTGGTGGTAATTCGTTCTTGGGCTTCACGGGAAGCACCGGTGATGACAATGGCAAAAAAGATGAGCACAGCCACTGCACCGACATAGATCAGAATCTGCATCAGTCCTATAAATGGGGCGGCCAGCAGAAAATAAAGTCCGGCCACACCCAAGAGCGAGGTCACAAGACCAGCGAATGCGCGGACCAAACTGCGTCTGGTCACCGCCCAGAGTGCGCCGCCCAGACAGATAATGGTATAAAATCCGAAAGCGATATACGCCATTGTATCCATGAGTATTACTCCTTGTCCTCAATGTTCTGTTTGGCACGGGCCAGAAGATCGTATTCAAAATCTTCACGGGAAAATCCGGCAAGATACACATCTGTTGAAAATCGCAGAGCGCTGACCGGACAGTTTTCCACGCATTGGCCGCACAGGCTACAGTGGTTGTAGTCAAGTTTGAACAATTCCGGATACTTGGCCTTTTTAGGTTTCTGAGGCTTGCCATCTTCGCCTATTTCCGGAGGGAGCTCGGCCTTTGTCACGGTGATACATTGCGCAGGACAATTGTGTGCACAGGTTCCGCAGGCGATGCATTTTGTAAAGTGAGGCGTCGTGTCTGTCGGAATAAGTTCGATATGCCCATGATAGGTATCGATATTGTCCACCGTCTGCCGTGGATAGTGCACCGTTTCCACTTTGGTCACCAGAGCTTTGCCCGTAATGTTGAGCCCTACGAGCAAGGAGTAGATCCCCTTGAATGCCTGTCGTATCTCTTCGAAAAATGTCATATTGTATTCTTTGGTTGTATTTTTACAACGAACCGTAGGTGCGCATTGTGTATGTGTTTGCTCCAAGGTCCCAGTAGATCTGAGCAAATGTCCAATTTTACAATTTAACCAGCACCGCCACATAAAACAGATTGATAAGTGCCAAAGGAATAAGCCATTTCCAGCTCAGGTTGAGCAACTGGTCAAACCTGACTCTGGGAAATGTCCAGCGCATCCACATCATGACAAAGATCAGGAAATAGACTTTGGATGCAAACCACCACCAACCGGAGAAGAAGGGGCCGTGCCAGCCACCCAGAAACAGTGCTGTGCACATGCTGCTGGTAATGACCATGTTGGTATATTCGGCAAAAAAGAACAGTCCAAAGCCCATGCCTGAATATTCAGTATGAAATCCGGCGGTTAATTCGCTTTCAGCCTCGGGGAGGTCAAAAGGGGCTCTGTTGCACTCGGCCAGGGAGCAGACAAAAAAGATCAGGAAGCCGAGGGGCTGGAGCATGACGTTCCACTGCCAAGGCCAGCTTCCCTGTTGGCCGATGATGGACGTAAAATCAAGGGATCCCGAATACATGACAACCCCAAGGACGGTAATCAGCAAGGGAACTTCATAGGCCACCGCCTGGGACACGGCTCGGGATGCACCCAGTAAGGAAAATTTATTGTTGGAGCCCCAGCCGGCCAGGATCGTAGCCAGTACGCCCAAACTCGTGAAGGCCAGGATGAGGATGACGCCGGTCTCAAAGTCCATGCCTAAAAGATGGGGCCCAAAAGGGATGGGCAAAAAGCACAGAAAGGCTGGCGCAAATGCCAGAATCGGCGCAGCCCAGAAAAGGCGTTTGTCCGCACCTGCCGGAGCAACAAGCTGCTTACCCATCAATTTTAAGCCGTCGCATACGGTCTGAAGCAACCCGTGGGGACCCACTTCAAAGGGGCCCGGACGGACTTGAAAATGACCGGCCAGTTTCCGTTCCAGCCATACCAGGAGCAGGGCGTTGACAGAAACGAAGAGTATGATGGCCACGGTGAAAATAATAATCCGTAGCATTTCCATGGGGATGGTTGGTATCATCGGTCGATCTCCGGGATGACAAGGTCAAGACTGCCAAGGATGGAGATGGCGTCAGCCAGCAACGATCCCTTGGCACATTCGGAAAAAAGGCTCAGATTGGATAAGGACGGGGAGCGCAGCTTGATTCTGTAGGGCACATTTGATCCGTCGCTGACCAAAAATACCCCGATCTTGCCCCGGGCACCTTCCACGGCGAAATAGGTCTCACCTTTGGGAGGTTTGATAACTTTGGGAACTTTGGCCCTGATGGGGCCTTCGCTCAACTGATCGACGGCCTGGGTGATGATGGCCAGGCTCTGGGTGATTTCATCCAGACGGACCAGATATCGGCCCATGGCATCCGTGGTATCCTGGGTGGGTATGGAAAAATCAAAGCGGTCGTAGATGGAATAGGGCTCGGCCCGGCGGACATCATAGGCGACACCGGAGCCACGCAGTACAGGCCCTGTGGCCCCATACTTTCTAGCCATTTCAACGGGTATCTCACCAATCTCTTCACAGCGTTTTCTGAAAATGAAGTTGTCTGTTACAAGATTTTTATACATTTTGAGCCGTTCGGGCATGCGGGCACAGAATGCTTTGACCCCGTCTAAAAAAATGTCATCCATGTCTTGGATCACTCCACCGATGCGGAAGGAGCTGTAGGTTAGGCGGGAGCCTGTTATGCGCTGTAAAAGATCCTGGGCTCGTTCCCGGTCGTCAAAGGCATACAGGATGGGAGTGAATCCTCCGAGGTCCATGACGTATGCTCCCCACCAGAGTAGGTGAGACATAATCCGGTTCAGTTCACAGGAGATGACTCTGACGTATTCAGCCCGTTCCGGGACTTCGATACCCATGAGCTGTTCCACTGCGCCTACATACGCCCAGTTCCAGGCCAGTGCGTGCAGATAATCCACCCTGCCCATATTGGGGATGAACTGATTGTAGGTTTTGGATTCGCCCATTTTTTCATGCATCCGGTGCAGATACCCAAGCACGGGTTCGGCGCGAAGGATGTATTCTCCGTCCATCTCTACAAGCACACGCAATACCCCGTGGGTCGAGGGATGCTGAGGACCAAGATTGAGAATCATGGTATTTTCAGTCGGGCCCTGCTGAAAATTTCGGGAGTAGAAATCTCCATCCAGATTAAAATTCATGGCGTGTAACTATTCCTTGTCGCTGGGGTTTTCAGGGCTTTCGACGCACGGGACTTTGACCCCGATGGTCTGGCAATTGGAAAGAGAGTCAAAGAGAGATACTCTTTTATCCTCTTTTTTGAGCAAAGGATGAAAACCAAAATTGTCCGGGAGGAGCAATGGGATCAGGTTGGGATGGCCGGTAAACGTTATTCCGAAAAAATCGTAACATTCACGTTCGTGCCAGTTTGCCGCCGGAATGATATCACTGATGGTCGGAATTTCGGGGTTTTCGTGCACGATGAGCGTGCGAAGGGTGACCCTGGACGGCTTTTCGTATTGGTTGAAGTGATAAATGACCTCAATGCCCTCTTTGCCATCCATGCCAGTGATGTCTTCCAGAAAATAGCCAGCATCAAACAACGCCCGGGCTGCTTTGCGCAACCGCTGGTGCTGGAGAAAGAGGTTCCATTTCGTTCCCGTGGCCTCGTTTTTACATGCTGCCAGGTCAAAGGATTCCACATCCTTGAGCCATTCGGCAGGTATCCAGTCTTTCATTATTTTGCTTCCTTGGGCATGGGCCACCACCGTTTACCGGTAATTTTTTCCTGCAGCTTGAACAATCCTTCCAGTAATCCTTCCGGGCGGGGGGGGCATCCCGGGACATAGACATCCACGGGGATGATCAGATCCATCCCTTCAATAACAGAATAGTTTCCTTCAAAGGCAAAGGGACCGCCGGAAATAGCGCAATTGCCCATGGCGATGACATATCGCGGTGCGGGCATCTGCTCATAAAGCTTGATGATGGCCGGAGCCATTTTTTTGGTAATGGTCCCGGCAACGATCATCAGATCGGCCTGTCGGGGGGAGGGCCTGAAAACCTCGGCACCGAATCGGGACATATCAAATCGTGCCATGCCTGCGGACATCATCTCAATGGCGCAACATGCCAGGCCAAAGGTCATTGGCCACAGGGACATGGCCCGGCATACGTCCAGAGCTTTTTTGGGCAGGACGAAAGGCATAAGCGCCGGTTCGACCGTTGAGGTAAGGGGACCTATACGTTGATCTTTCGGGGCCATGTGAAAACACCTTTTTTGTAGAAATATAGGATGGCCGCCCCAAGGACGGACAGAAAGATGACGATTTCCGCAAAGGGAAACCAGCCGACAGTTTTGGGGTAGATGACGGCCGCAGGGAAGAGGTAGAGCACGTCGACATCAAAGGCTAAGAAAATGAGGGCGTAAAAATAATAATTGATATTGAAACTGCCCCATGCACTGCCCTGTGGCCGCATGCCACACTCGTAGGGCAAAGCCATGGCTCCCCCCCTGGCTTTGGGAGCCAGGAAAAAGGGAACGAGCAATGCTCCTATGGCAAAGAGAACCCCGGCCAGAAGAAGAACGATAAGGGCTAGGTGAAACCAGTTGAAAACCATTGGATACGTGCTCCTGTATCTGGAGATGAAACGCAGCGTAAGCTTTAACCTCGACCTACCTAAAAAATGGTAGATTTAATCGACTAAAGGTCAGCTTGTCCTGTTGAATGGAAGATATGATCGCGTATATACTTATACACATCCAGTCTAGTTCAGGCTGAGATCGCTCTTTTATCCATGAAAATTTTAGATTGCAAAAATGAGAAAAAAATAACTTTGTATTGAGGGGGAATTCCTACGGGAAAGACGCGGAGTAAAATATAATGTGATATTTTTCACGTAATATTGATTTATTGATTAATTGCAGCGTGCTAGATTGATATGGTTTTTATGGCGATTATCGCATGTTTTTGCGTGAACATCGCGGTAAGATACATTTTTTGTTGAAGGCGTACGGCATGTTGCAGTGTGTGCGTATCCGCCTGCTGTGAGAAGGAAAAACACAGGGAGCGCGATGATGAATAGGTCGTGGAAAAGACGTTCCGCAATGCCAAAACATGTAAAGTGCGAGGCCGATTGTATATCAATGGTCCTTCTACGCCGTAACAGAGAAGATTGTGAAAAAGGGGGTTAGTGCCCGGACGTCAGCATGTTTTGAAAAAAGGAAACAATTTCAGGATAAAAATTGGCAGGGGTCTTGAGACGGATATTGTTGGCCCTGGTGGCCCCGATCATGGTGGAAAAGATGATGTACGTTATCATATGGGGATCGCAGTCCTTGAGAGTATGGTCCTCAATCCCCTGGGTTACGGAGTTTTTCAGGAGCCGGAATATTTTTTCACATTCCACAGAGATGACTTTGTGGTCCTTGGGGCTGCTTTCCAGGATGAACGGTGAACATCTGAGCAGGGTAGTGAACCATTCTTTATTGTCAACAGAGTATCTCAGAAAACATTTGATGAAATTGGTCACCGCGCCCATGCCGTCGGAAGAATAGAACAGACTTTCTTCCAGTTTGTCGTGGAGATCGCGCAAAATGGTCTGTTCCACTTTGAGGAACAGCTTTTCCTTGCTTCCGAAATGGTGGGCGATCAACCCCTCGGTCACGCCTGCTTCCCTGGCAACTTTTTTATATGTCGTTTCCGCATAGCCCAGCTGTCCGAGAAGCTTGGCCGCTGCAGCAAATATGTTATCTTTGGCTGTTCCTTTCACATCGTTCTCCTGGGCCTAAACCAAACCCAGTTTCAGACCCATAGTTTTCGAACAGGTTATCACTGTTCAATTCTTTTTTCACCGCGAAGGGCACGAAGGAACGCGAAGGGTGAAAAATCTGGGATAGATTGAGCTTTATTTTGTTGCTTTTCTTCGTGTTCCTTAGCGTTCTTCGCGGTGAAAAAAACTCAATCCCTCAAACGTGGTTTGGTTTAACTATCATCCAATGTCAACGCAGATCCTATATACTGGTGTAGCGAATATCGTCTACCGCTGATAAAAATTATGCATGCGCATAGCTATGTTTGATATATGTCTAAGAGCACTGGAATTATGCATAGCAGAAGCAACGTCAGTTTGCCAGTTTTTCGAGCAGGGATAAGGGGTTGACGACGTCTGACTTTTCTTGTAGCTCACGCTTAATTTTGCTAAGTGAGCATTCAGTAATGTCGATGTTTGTTATGAGGATGTGAACGGTAGGTATCCCTTCCACAATGCGACTGTCTGTTTGTGTTCATGATACGTGGTTGAGTCACATTTAGAGGAGGTGGGATGCGCACACAGATGTGGAAACGGATTGGGCTGACAACGGCCTGCATTTTTTTATTAGCAGAAACGGCTTTTGGAGCTGGATATGGGATTTACGAATGGAGTGCCCGCGGTAACGCCATGGGCGGAGCCATGATTGGCAAGGCCGATGATCCGTCGGCCGTGGCCTACAATCCGGCCGGGATTACGCAGTTGCCGGGAGTCCAGGTAATGGGCGGGGTAACGGCACTCATGCCTCGGTCAACGGTGGATGTGTCCGTTACCAGTAGTAAAGATCTCCTGACGGGAAGTAGCTCACGTGTGGGGATGTCCGAATCCACGGATACCAAAGATCTCGGTTTGGACGGTCTCGCGCCCAATGCTTTTTTAACCTGGCAGGCAAATGATAAAATTTGGTTTGGCCTGGGTGCGTTTACCCGATATGGTCTGGCTTCGGAGTACGATTCCGATTGGATCGGCAAGTATGCGGAATATTATGCCAGTGTATCTACCTATTCCATCAATCCAACCATTGCCTATAAAATAAATGATCAATGGTCTGTGGCCGCCGGCGTGGAGGCCATGTATGTAGATATAGAAATCAAAAAGAAAATTAAGCTGGGCAATTCTGATGGCGATGCAGATTTGACGGGTGACTGCTGGGCCCCGGGCTATAATTTGGCCGTGCACTATACGCCCACACAGTGGTTTGCCGCGGGATTGACCTACCGCAGTGAAGTTCATCCTCATGTTGAGGGAGATGTCGATTTCACAGATATGCCTTCGAGATACGATGATCAGAATCTGATGGGGTATCTTGATTTGCCGGCGTCCTGCTCTCTTGGGCTCGCTTTTCAGGTTACGGACAAACTGAACGTCGAAGTGGACGCCGTGTACACCATGTGGTCTTCGTATTCTGAGATTACCTTTGATTATGATGATCTCGAGGAAGTGACGGAAGAAAAGAACTGGAAGGATGTGTGGCGGTTTCAGCTCGGGGTGGAATATGCTTACAACGACTGGCTGGATCTGCGTTTCGGCTATGTTTTTGACCAGTCACCCATCAATGATGACTATTACGATTATATGGTTCCCTTGTACGACAGGCATATTTTCAATGTTGGTACGGGGATGCACTGGGGAAATTTCACCCTGGATCTTTCCTACGGCTATCTGTTTTCAGCAGATAAAGATGCCACAATTCATGTCTCTACAGATACTTTGGAAGAAACCCAGGATGTTACATTCAAGGATGCCCATTGCCATATGGTGAGCATGAATGTGGGTTACGCGTTCTAGAATGGTCTTTTCCTATACTGTTTCAAGGCCCTGCTCCGTTTCCCGGAGCAGGGCCTTTTTCATGCTTCTGATCTACCGCTGTTCCAATTTTTCAAAACACGGAATGCACAACGTCCTGCCCTCGAATCTCCGGGTGCGTGATTCCATGGTCTTTTCCCCGCATTCCTCGCACACCAGACTGGCCAGAAGATGTGCCTTGACGGGAACCGATCTTGTCGGGTTCATAAAGGCAAAAATGTCATCAAGGTCTGCACCCATGATCTGTTCGATGCGGGCTTCCCGCGTCAGTTCCCGGCCCCAAAATTCTTTCTTGACAGCTATTCGCATTGCCTTGCCTGTATCTCGGCTATAAAAGGTAAAGGCCGCTTTGCCCCAATCCCGGTGGATGAGATTACCTTTGCCAAAGGTGCAGCTTATGAGAAACTGGATGGCGTCTACTGCGCACATATCTGTTTCCGTGACACAGACGATATCTTCGTCATTGGCGCTGCCGAATTCTTTGAGTCCGACCTCAGCAGCCCGTAATCCAAGAGCCAGGCCGGGGCACCAATGACCATGGAAGGCTTTGGTTTTTTCTATCTGTTCGTTCGTCAACGTGCAGCCGCTCATGATAGGTGCTCCTGGTTTGGATGTCTGTATGAAGTGTGTGATTGCTTTTAGTGAATACAATTTATAAATTCGTATTACTTGTTTTGCAATGTTTTTTTGTTTGATGCATGGGAGAGGGATCAAAAATGGTTATTCAGAGGTGACACAATCTATGCATACATTTGAACTCAAAGGTCTCTGTGTTCGGAAGGAGGCAAAAGATATCTTGCAGGATATCAACCTGCTGGTTCGCAGAGGCGATAAAATCCTTATCCAAGGTCCTTCGGGGAGCGGCAAGTCGACGTTGCTCCGGGCTGTGCTCGGTTTTGAAAAATGTTCTCAGGGGACTGTCGTGTACGATGGCATCCGGGTATCCTCTTCAACTATCCGTGATTTTCGCAGCCAGTGCACCTACATCGGGCAGAGCCCTTTGAGCTATGAAGGAACGGTGCTGGAATATGTGCATCTGCCTTTTGGGTTCAAGGTAAACCGAGGCCGTTGCCCGGGTGAAGAAGATATCCTGGCAATTTTGCAGAAACTGGGGTTTGCTTCGGAGATTCTGACAGCCGAATATCGCAGTCTGTCCGGTGGAGAGCAGCAACGGGTCACCATCGCCCAGGCCCTGCTACTGAAGCGTGATCTGTATCTGCTGGATGAGGTCACCTCCAGTCTGGATCAGGCCAATATCATACGGGTCATCAATCTGTTTACCGGATCTGCAGACCGCACCGTGATCGCGGTTTCCCATAATCACGAATGGAGAGGCGAAGGCATGCGGGTGTTTGCCTTGCAGAATGGACATCTGAAGGAAGAAGGGGAGAGAGCATGAACGCTGCGGTGAGTATCTCCCTGCCCTCATTGGGCGTTTTTTTCCTGCTGTTGATCATTCCGGCCATGCTTTTCAGATACATGAATCTGAGGCTTAACCGTCAACTGGTCATTGCGTTTGTGCGTATGGTTCTCCAGCTTTCTCTGGTGGCGGTTTATCTGGAATATATTTTCAAGCTGGATACTATGGCCGTGAACATCCTTTGGATATTGCTCATGGTGCTGGTGGCTAATGCCGCCATCCTCAAACAAAGCGGGTTGTCCTTCCGCCGATTTTTCGTTGTGACCTATCCCTGCTATGCACTGCTGGCTTTTTGTATCCTGGGAAGTTTTCTGATTGTCCTGGATGCCGGGACGCTTTTTTCCGCCCGGTATCTTATTCCCCTGGCAGGTATGATTTTCGGGAATATTTTGCGGACCAACGTTGTGGCCCTGGACAGATTTTATTCTCAGGTAAACCGACGGGACGCCGAATATATTGCCTATGTGTCCATGGGAGCTACACATGCCGAGGCCATCAAGCCTTTTTTGCGTGAGGCCTGCAAGGCAGCCCTCGGTCCGCAGATCGCCTCGGTATCAACCATGGGGCTGGTGGCCCTGCCGGGCATGATGACCGGGCAGATTTTAGGCGGTTCTTCCCCGGCTGTCGCCATTACCTATCAGCTGATGATCATGGTGGCTATTTTCCTGACATCGTCACTTTCTACGTTCCTCTCGGTTGTGGTCTCCAGCCGCAGCGCTTTTGACGGGTACGGAAGGATTAAAAAAGAGATGTTTTTAACCAAAGACAAATCCTGATCATCATTGCTTTGTGGTGTGGCTCAGTTACGTTTAGGTGCATGATTTTTTAGGCATCTCATCGTGTGCTTCTTACATAACCCCAGGCAGATCCATAATGTATGGCCGGGCGGCAGATGTGAGGCTGTCCAGTCAACAATGCCTCCCAATCTGATTGGAGGGAGCAGGTTTTTTTTGCATTTGCCGATATCGTCTCTGCGTTGGATGATGCCTGTCAGCAATGAGACATGGGGGACGGGAAATATATTTGGCTGAGCGTTGTGTTAGGGATTGGATGCTGTTCGGGGAACGCCGACCGTCGGGTCGGCCTTTCGAGCACAGGAAAAGGCACGATGCTCCCATGCCATTGCAAGCATTTTTTCCCTGGTTTGTTGCCATGTTAGAAGTGCGTTGCCGAGCAGCTACAGCGTTCCCAGGATAAAAATGCATACTCGCTGTATCAGCTTATACGACATGCAATCGATGAAATAGCACTGGCAACGTTCAGGCCTTCTCGCCTATTCCTTTGAAACTGTCTTTTTTTTAGGTTGCAATCTAGTATCCCGGACAAAAATTCTGAGAATTAGGCTTCAAAAAGATAGTTCTACGGGATATCCGTCTCATTGCTACTCTGCTATATATTGCTATCTTGCTATAAAAAAACAAAAAAATGCTCGTGGTATATTTATTGATTGCAGCTAGTATATACTCGCGGGGCAAAGCTATACTTAACAACATATCTGGGGTACAATAGACTGGAATGTTCAACATCTTCGTTTTTGACTTTTTTTTAAAAAGAGTCGGGCGAGGCTGAGTGTTAAGACCGTATTGAGGAGCTTGTGAACTTTTTCATCCATTGGACATGATAACAAAAACGCATAGTATAATAGTCCATTTCGATGGTAGGCATAAAAAAATAAGCCTTTAAACTAATTGGATATAGGTTGATGTATGGTTGAAACAAAAAAGACCGTGACAGCTCCCGATACAAGCGGTTGGGATTGGGAACTTGGCGAAAAAGAGATTGCCAATACGACCTTTTGTTCCACCCAATTTGAGTGGATCGAGGAATTTAAGGTCAGCCCCGATGGTGAAAAAATTGCCATGGTGGCCAAGGTGGGTGGCTTTGAGTTCAGTGTGTGTGAAAATGGGGATATCTGGGACCCGCCTTTTGAGAAGGTCTGGCATCTCGGATATTCCCCTGACGGCAGGCTTACAGCCTTGGTAGCCCAGGACGGTGAGTGGACAGTGGCCGTCAATGGTGAAACATGGCCAGATATGTACGCCTTTTTGATGGATACCCGTTACAGTTGCGACGGCCGGGTGATCGCTGTCGCTGCTCAGCAGGATATGCAGTACGGCATGGTGATGAACGGCAAACCATGGGAAACGTTTTTTGAAAATGCCAACCAGTTTGTCCTTTCTCCTGCCGGGGATGCTTCCGCAGCCGTGGTCCAGACCAAATCTTTTGCTCAGGCTGATATCCTGGCGTATCAGGCGGGATGCTACACGGTGGCCGTCAACGGCACTCCCTGGGAGCGTAATTTTGTCAATGCGTGGACTCCGGTTTTTAACGAGCAGGGTACGCGGGCAGCGGCCCAGGTGCGGACGTCCCTTTATGATTATACAGTGGCGGTTGACGGTCAGACCTGGGCCCGCGGCTTTGCCGGAGTCTGGGCCCCCCTGTTTTCATCCGTGGATACGAGCGTGGTCGCTCCGGTGCGCGAACGTGGAAAATGGGGTATGGCCCGGAATGGCGAGGTGATCTGGCAGCCCGTGTTCGAGCAGTGCTGGCATCAGCAGTTCAGTCACGATGGGGCTGCCCTGTGGGCTATTGTAGCCCCTAAGTACGGCCTTTTTACTCTTGCTCGAGACGGCGTTGCCTGGAAGACCATGTTTCCGGTCGTGACGGATCTGGTGCT
>Ga0265294_10000778_pt1 | contig 43198 bp, 34 predicted proteins | sample MunlanPumphouse3_FD_192504 | JGI IMG/M metagenome (GOLD analysis project Ga0265294, IMG submission 192504) | Groundwater microbial communities from a municipal landfill in Southern Ontario, Canada - Pumphouse #3 | ecosystem: Environmental > Aquatic > Deep subsurface > Groundwater | place... | reverse complement strand
AAAACGAAATAATGTTTCTAAAGAGTCAATATCTGCAATTAAAGAACTTTATAAAGTGTTTTTCAGATCAGATATGAATGTCTCGCAAATAATGGAAAAGTGGGAAGAACTCGTAGATGCCAAAGATCCTTTGATACAAGATTTTCATAATTTTGTTAAGGCTGCAACGAGAGGCTGTTATAAAAGAACTCCCAAATTTGAAATTACTGCTTCAGCCACATCTGCTACCGGCGAATAATTGCCTGCAAACATACAAAAAACCGTTTCATTTTTTGTGAAACGGTTTTTTGTATGGAAGCTCATTTGTACCGGAAGAAATATTTGTATTAAGACTATCTTCTATTTCTGAGTCTAACTTTTTGCGCGTATTTAACATTTGTTCCCATAATACAAACGAAGAAAGATCATTGGTGGAAGTGGCCGTGTTCTCTTCAATTATTTTTTTGCTCAGAACACGAGATGACTTTTGCATTATTAACTTAGAAAGATCTGATTCGTATTTAAAAGAAAAATTAAGTGAAGATGAATCTTTAATAGACGCATAGTCAATTAAAGCAGGATCTCCGGCTTTTTTAGGAAAAATAATATAACGTTTTACTGTTTGGGCAAAACAAAAACAAGAATAGAAGCAAAATATTAAAATTATAATTAACCGACTATTAGACCTTCGCAACATGAACTGTAAACCTCGATAGAACAGCGGGGAGTGCCGGTAAAACCAATGTGGGGAGCAAGTATTTCGATATAATAGGGGTTATCGTGATAAGGAGAAAATTGTGCTTTATATATCCAAGCGTCAACACTGTCAAAACCTTCAACTCTCAGTTTGATGCGTAAAAATTTAAAGACTTCTCCGCCTTTTACAAATTTGAACGCCGGATGCCAGGGAAGTGCTTCGGTAGTGTGATCTGCAATCAATATTACCAGAGGTTTGTCCAACAAAACATTGATTGTCCCGTGGTAACAGTTTGAGACTTCCGGAAAAGCCTTTTCAAAATATGGCATTTGTTCTCTTACGGTATTTTTTGATTCCCCAATGCCTTTTTGAATTATTCCTTGTACTGTAGACATAATATACTTCCTTTTGCGCATACTGCTACAGTATTCTAACATATATAAACTGATTATGAGTAAAAAAATGTTGGAAAAGCATATATTTAATGGTATTCTTGCGAGAATATCAGTCGGAGGTTACTTATGCTAAGGCATGATGGTCGAAAAAATGATGAACTGAGAAAGATTTCAATTGAACCGGGATATCTGAAATATCCGCATGGCTCAGTACTAATTACTTTCGGCGACACAAGAGTATTATGTACTGTTCAGGTCGAAGAAAAAGTGCCACCTTATGTTGCCGCAAAAAATAACTCTCAAGGTTGGATTACTGCTGAATATGCATTAATGCCGGCTGCGGGCTTAGTAAGAAATGAAAGAGCAGGATACGGTAAAGCGACTGTAAAGGGCAGAGTTTATGAAATTCAAAGACTAATCGGAAGATCAATGAGAGCTGCACTTGATTTACAAAAATTGGGCCCCAGAACTCTTATGATTGATTGCGATGTTATTCAAGCTGACGGAGGCACCAGAACAGCTTCGATAACCGGCGCAATGGTCGCTCTTGAAATGGCGGTAAAAAAATTAACCGAAGAGGGAAAATTAACAGAAAACCCAATTACCAACAGAATTGCCGCCGTAAGTGTCGGAATTTGCGATAATGAAGTGTTGCTCGATCTTGATTATCCTGAAGATTCACACGCTGAAACCGATTTGAACCTCGTTATGACTAATAATGGCGGCTTTATTGAAGTTCAGGGAACTGCCGAAAACGGAGCTACATATACCGGAAAACAGCTTGATGAAATGCTTAAAATTGGCCAAAAAGGCCTCGAAAAACTTTTTGAATTACAAAAGCAGGCCTTGGAGAATTTGAAATGAATATATGGGTGGCAACAAAAAATGCCCATAAAGTCGAAGAAATCAGCAAAATATTGGCCCCAATAGTGGTTAAGAGCTTTTTTGATTTAAATAATCCTCCTGATGTTGAAGAAAACGGAGCCTCATACGAAGAAAATGCCCTCTTAAAGGCAAGGGCGTTGTTTGAAATAGTTAAAGAGCCTGTTATGGCAGATGATTCAGGCTTGGAAGTCGATGCTCTGAACGGGGCACCCGGAATTTATTCCGCAAGATTCGCCGGAACACCGGTCGATCATAATAAGAACATTAATAAGCTCCTGGAAGACTTGAAAGAACTCCCGTCAGAAAAAAGAACAGCCAGATTTAGGTGTGTTATTGTGTATATAGATGCTACCGGAAAATCCCATGAATTTTCCGGAACATTAGAAGGTATAATTGCAAACAAAAGAACAGGAAAAGCCGGATTCGGATACGACCCTGTCTTTTGGCTTCCCAAAAATAATTGCTCTGTTGCCGAGCTGACAGATATAGAAAAAAATACTATAAGTCATAGATCGCGTGCTTTGCAGAAGTTTATTAAATTTATTAAAGGCTAACCTCGGAGAAACTCATGTCACAAATTATCCCACTGTTTAAAAGGATAGCTCAAAATAACAGCGAAAATCCCGGAGACGGAAGGCTGGAAAAGTTCTTTATGTTCAAATTCGGGAATAAAACTTTTGTTATTCCGGTTGTGGATATTACTGAAGTGGTCATTCCCGGAGCTATTGTATCGGTCCCGGGAGAACCTTACCTTGTCGGAGTGGTTAATATTAGAGGTACGGTTGTCCCTGTTGTAAACATTAGAGACAGAATTAACTTAGAAAAAAATTATGTTATTGATGAAAACTCAAGACTTTTGTTGTTAACAATTAAGCACGCTGTATACGTGGGGTTTGTTGCTGACAGAATCGAGTATAGATTCAAAGAGGGAATAGTAGAACCATTGCCGGACGAAGGCAGACCGGGTGAAAAATGTTTCAGATACGCGGTAATTGAAAATCAAAAGTATCCTGTCTTTTTTGTTGATGCTTGGTTAGAATCAAAAGAGTTTGAAGCGATTGTAAATGTCGCCGCCGAATATAAATAATTAAACAAAATTTAAGGAGAATCTATCGAATGAATTTTAAAAGAATGTTGCCTCTAATGTTTGTATTATTCCTCGCAACTGCCGCTTTCGGTGCAGAATTGCCCTATATGACAATTTCTATTGAAGAAATTGAAAAGTCTTTACCTAATAAACCGATTGTCATAGGCCTTGATGTTGATGACACTGCTATGTTTTCTTCGCCGGGATTCTATTATGCTTTTAATAATACCGACGGAAAAAATAAAACCAACAAATATGGTGACAAACCACTGAGCAATCAACAGTTTTGGGAAGATTTAAGCTGCGAATTCGACAAATTCAGTATGCACAAAGAGTCTGCGGCAAGGCTTATTGAAATGCACAATAAGCGTGGTGATAAAATATTCTTTATTACCGCAAGACCACAACCTCAAGGGAAAGAAATATTGACAGAATGCCTGCATCGCGCTTTTAAATTAAAAAATCAACCTAAGGCAATATTCACAGGATACGTCACAAAAGCCAAATTTATTAAAGAAAACGGTATATCAATATATTATGGCGATTCCGACTCTGACATAACTGAAGCATGGGATGCCGGAATTCGTGCCATACGCTTTCTGAGATCTCCTCTTTCTACAAACAAAGGAAAATATAATCCCGGAAAATTCGGTGAATTTGTACTCGAAAATTCTCTTGACTGATTTATAGCTCAGATAATATTTTTTCGAGTATTTCTTCAGCTTCTGACATATTAAGACCGGCCAGTAAAAAGGTTTTTTGCTTGCCGGTCTGTCCTTTTTGTTGAACTATTGATGACTTAGGCAAACCAAAATACTTAGCTAAAGCCTTGCATATAGCTGCATTAGCTTCACCGTCTACAGGGGGGGCTTTAACTTTTATTTTGCATCTGTTTTCCTGTATACCGGTAATTTCTGTTCTTGATGATCTTGGAACTGCCAAAACTTGTAAAATTGCCCCATGCTCGCTTTCACTGATACAAGAAATACTCATTTTTTATTCCTTAATTTTGAGAATACCTTGGGAATCAGAAACGATACTTCAGAAACACTCATTGAATCGCAGCCCAATTGTTCTTTAGCTTCTTTCCCCGCCTCTGAAATAATATATACTCCTGTTATAGCTGCGTTAAGCTCCGAACCCCCGGTGGCGGCAAGTCCGGCAATAAAACCGGATAAAAGATCTCCTGAACCGCCCTTTGCCATTCCGCTATTAGGCGCGCTGTTTATAAATATTTTGCCGTTAGGAGCGGCAATAACCGTCACAGATGATTTTAATACTACGGTGACTTTGTTGTCGGCGGCGTAATCTCTGGCGCGTGCAATTTGATTGTTAGCAATGTCTTCTATGTCTGTTTTGCACAATCTGGCCATTTCGGCGTGATGGGGAGTAATAATAATTCTGCATTTTCTGTTTGCAAGCAATTCGGGTGATTGAGAAATTATGTTTAATGCATCTGCGTCAATTACAACAATCCCGCTATAATGCTTGAGTATGTGCTCTAAGGTTTGCCTTCTTCCTTCTCCTCTGCCCCAACCGGGACCCACAAGAATAGCATTGTATTTTGAGCAAAGATTTATTGCTGTTGATTCGTTTAAAAAAAAGCCGCCATCTCTTGAAGGTAAATAGCTTACAATAACCTCGGGGGGAATCTGGCAAATTATTTTACCCATCAGACAATCGGGAAGAGCTAGATTAATTATGCCGGCCCCGGAACGTAAGGCGCCGCCTGAAGCCATTATTCCGGCTCCTTGATACTCTGAGGAACCTCCAAAAACCAGAACTTTTCCGGCAAGACCCTTATGAATGTTTTCGTCACGATATGGCAAAAGAGAAAAAGCTAATTCATCATCAATCAGATAATGCATTCCTTGAGGATGTGAATTAGAGATAGAAGGAATTCCGATGTCGGCGGTCCAGACTTCGCCTGCGTGCACTAGGCCGGGATACATAAATAAACCAATTTTCGGAGTTCCGAGAGTTATGGTGTAATTTGAAATTATAGAAGGAACGGATGCTTTGCCTGTAGTTCCGCATACTCCTGAGGGTAGGTCGATACTAATCTTTATTGCTCTGCTCAAATTTACGGCTTTAACGATTTCGCTTGCCAAACCTTTTATATTGTCCTTAATACCTGTGCCATAAATACAGTCTATGATGCATTCGGAAAACTCCATCGCTACTCTGAGTTTGTCAATGTCGTTCTTTTCTTTTATTACGCTGGGGTATAGGCCGCTTTTTATAAGAATTCTGCAATTAATTTCAGAATCCGGTGACAGTTCTTCAGGTTCAGATAACAAAAACAGGTGTACCGGAACCGCATTATTATGAAGATGTCGCGCTATTACAAGACCATCGCCGCCATTGTTGCCTTTCCCGCATATTATGGTGAAGCGTTTGCCCTTAATGCCGCTTACAATCTTTTCTATTGTTAGCAATGACTTTATGCCGGCATTTTCCATTAATACAATTGACGGAATTCCTATTTTTTCTATGGCGTGGGTTTCGGCTATTTTCATTTCTTCTGAAGTAAATAATCTCATATGATGTCCTTTGCTCACTGTTTGTAAATTTATTATACCACTAATTAAGTGTTTTGTGGCTAACAGCCATTACATGTGTTAGAATGGGTGTGTTGAGTGAGATATTAAATAGTAGAGTGATTATGAAAAGAAGGTGGCCATATCTTTTTTGGGGCGGGGTGTTGTTTTGCTTCTTTTTGTTCCCCCTTCTTCTTCTTGATGTCGGCCTCGAAACAATGCTTGAGACGCGCTCTCAGGTCAATAAAAAAGCCGCCTATTTAAAGTTGGATAAAAAAATTGAGAAGATTACCAGATACAGTAACAGCAAATTTTACTATCACGCCCTCTTAAAAAAAATATTCGAAATTGCACACAAAACTCCTGAACCATTAGCTTATTTAAAAGACGCATTAGAGCATCTCAACAAGAGAAACCCCGGAACTTTTTCATTTGTAGTCTGGGATAAATCCGGAAACATAGATGAAACTCTTACCGATGAAAAAGGCTATAGATACATAATCAGAACCATTCATGACGTTTTTAAAGCTGTGGTAAAAGACACTCATGAAAACTATCCGGGTAATCCCGAGACGCTTGATTTGGTTTCTAAAAGATTGAATTTAATCAGAACATATCTTGGAGGCTTTCTTGTTCCCGAAAAATTGAATCTGCCTTTGATGGCAGGGAATCTGGCAGAATGTGTGTTAGCGGGAGCAAAGTCAGATAAGGCCTATTTTTGGTATAGCATCGGAGACGAATTAAGTTTATTTGCTTTTATTAATGATTCTGCAATTAATTCTTTGGATTACTTAAAAAAACTTGTTGACGGAGTGAATAGAAATAGCACAGACAAAGAATTTCCGGTTCGATACGGCTTTATGGATGTGTTTGAAAAAAATAGCAAAAACAATAAAATTATTCCCGAAATTCGTGTGGCTTTGGCTAAATTTGAAAACTATTCGCACAAAAACCTGGAAACTGATAATTATCTGATTCAGGTTAAGCTTTTTACACCGGCTTCAAGAGTCTTTTGCTACATTAACAAAGAATATCTGAATATTGATTCTTCAGCTGCATACAATACAGTTATGGCACTGGTTCTCTTAATTCTTATATTAATTGGCACAATAGTATATTACCTTGTATTTAAAAAATCTTCTTTCTTTTCAATACGTTGGAAGCTTGCATTATTATTTGTTTATGCAAACGGGTTGCCCTTATTGATATTAGGTTTTACGGGCTATGAATATATGAGTCAAATGAGAAGCCTTTTGGTTGATTCTTCTTACGAGGACATATATGGATTATTCGAAGACTTTGACAATAAATTCGAAAACATTAAAGCAGAATACGCAAATGAACTTAACGAGCTTATAGATGAACTTAACGCAAAAAATAACGTCTATGGAGAAAAAGAATTACAGAAAATTTTTGACTTGGCCGGGAAACTAAATGCACAAGACTGTCTTATAAGCAATTCTAAATTTAAGTATTCAAAAAGAAATAATAGAAAAGGAACGGTATTTTTAGAGGCCCTTTTCAAAGATTTGATTGATTACCTTGCTATTAAAGATTATTCGCCGCAACATATTTTTAAGCCGGCTAAACCCGGGATTGATGATTCCGGAAAAATGTTTGCTTTCCAAAAAGTAGTTTTACATAAATTTCTTAATAAAATGAGACGCATAACCTCAGAAAAAATAGCTCAAGATAATTTTGAATATTATTGGAACCTTTTAGGAAACTTTGAGAATAAAGCTTTTAAGCACGGGGTAGCTGTTATTTGGCAAATAGAGAGCTTACAAGAAGAATATTTGAAGAAAAATATCAGCGATATAAGCAACAATTTTGCCCAAATTAAATGCTTCGCAAGAATTATTTCTAACGGAGCAAGTTACATTAAGACCGGTAAAACTTTTGAATTAGAGCAATCCTTGGATGTCTTGTTAAGACAGGCGGTTAATTTATCGGAAATAAGACAAGAAGAAGTTACTTATGAAGGTAAAAGATATCTTGCCTATGGTACTGTCGGTAAAATTCTTGATAAAGTTGCCTTTGTAGGATTATTTCCACTTGATAAAATCGAATCTGTGATTAATGATGTTTTATTGAAATTGGTTATATTTGCTTTATTAAGTATTATTCTTGTTTCCGGAATAGCGCTCGGACTTTCCAATCAATTTATGGATCCCGTTTCTGAGATTCAAAAAGGAGTAGTTGCAATTGCTAAACAAAACTTTAGGCATCGTATTCCAATTAACTCGGAAGATGAATTCGGGGTGCTTGGAAATGCTTTTAATACTGCAATAGAAAGTCTTGAAGAGCTGGAAGTTGCTAAAACAGTTCAAGAAAACTTGTTCCCACAAGAAAATTTAAACAAAAATAAGCTCAAGGTCTTTGGACGTTCGGTGACAATGACCAGATTAGGCGGCGATTATTTCGACTATTTTGAGTTGGACGACTTGAATGTCGGAATATTAATGGGGGATGTTTCAGGCCACGGTGTTCCCGCCGCACTTGTTATGGCAGCGGCAAAAGCTTCGGTAATAATGGCTAAAACAGAAAGAGAAACACCCGAAGAACTTCTTCTTAAAATTCATGAATGTATAAGAGCATTGAATAAAATGAAAATTAGAAGAATGATGACAACTTTATATTTGAGCGTAGATACTCAAACCGGTATGTACAAAATAGCAAATGCCGGTCACTGCTATCCGGTAATTGTAAAAAAAGGCGGTAATGAAACACGCTTTGTAGAATTCGAGGGCAGTATGCCGCTTGGGGTTGTTAAAAAAGCAAAGCTCGAGACTAAAGAAGATCTGTTTAACCCCGGCGATATAATGTTTTTATACACTGACGGAATCATTGAAGCTGCCAATGCCGCCGGAGAAAGCTTAGGCTTTGACGGATTTTCTGAATTGCTGAAAAAAAGCTATAATGAAAACATAGAGCTTTACTATGAGACTCTTTTTGCTGCTTACAAAGACTGGTCTCCAACCAGTAGCGACGATTTAACATTGGTAATAATTAAATATGATTAAAATAACATTTAATAAATATTTCTATTGGTTAACTTTAATAATATGCTTTGTAGGAATTCCATTTTTAATGGCTTTTGGGGGATATAAGTATTTTGTTAAGAATCAAAATAAAAAAAATATATTGGCTAAGTCAGAAGAAATAAAAAAGTTTTACAGTGATATTAAAAAGTTTTCTGACCCTCAACAATTTTGGTGTGTTGTTTTAAACTCTGCTTTAAGACCTTTGAATGTGAGAGAGCCTTTTGAGTTAAATAAAATTAAAGCTCGAATAAAAAAGCTGAAAGAAACTCTTGAATTCGATTATGTGATTGCCAACAATACCAATCAAATTGTCGAAGACTCCGGAATAGTTAAAGATAAAAACGATTGGCAACTTGTTGTATCAACTATATTTAAAGCCTTTCGTTCAAGTAAATCTGATTTTTCTTTGACAGAGCTTAGAACATCAGGAAAAATATTAGGCCCGCAACTGAATTTTGACCATTTAGATAAAAGTCACGGAAAAGACGATCTGTACTTGGTTTGGCCTGACAGTTCGTTTAAAAAACCTATATTTTGGGTGGCAATTAACGGAAAATATCTAATATTTGTCTTTATTGATTATAAGAATTTTTATAATAAAACAGGGGTCAGAGGTTATTTAAATGAATATTGGAAAGGCGATAAAGACGTTAATTTTGTGATGTTTGACGAAAAGGATGAACCGGACGCAGAAAATGTGTCGCTTGAGTTAATTAATTCGCTTAAAGAATACAGAGAAATTAAAACACAAAATATAGAAACAGAAAATTATTATGTGTTTCCTATGTATATCAGACCTGATATTACACTTCTCGGATATATTAATAAAAACCGTGAGCAAAATACAAAATCATACATAATCTTCGCTTTTCTGCTGGCTTTGTTCACAATTTATGCGGCGTATTTTGCAGGATATGCTTGGCGGGTTTATATCGACAAAAAGCCTGATAAGGTTTCTATTAAATTGAAATTAAGATTTTTGTTCTTTTTCGCAAATGCATTGCCAATTCTAGTTTTGCTATTCATTGGTTTGGATTATTTAGCCCAAAAACGTGCTGATTTGTTAAGAGAAAAAAGAGATCTCGGAATTGAATTTATTCAAGATTTGGACGAAAAAATGGAACTTAGATATGCTAAAAAACTCGTTCAAAAAGAAAAAGCAAAGGCAAATTTAATTAAAAATATTAGTGAAAATAATTTGACCATGCCGGTCATGCGCACATTTTACGATGAATTGGGTGAATTCATCGACAAGACACTTCTTGTTGCAAGCGATAGTGAAATAGTAGCTTCTGAAAGAGGATTTGTAAGAGGTCGAAAAGTTTTGTACGAATATGAAAAAATTAAAGACGACGACATTAAACAAGGCGAAGTAATTAATAAAATTGGCAGATATTTTTTGGCTAAAATAAACAATACCAGAATTTCTGAAAAAGACGAAACCGAGATTGAGCTACTTGTGGAATCTGTTACCAGAAAATCCGCTTACAATGTTTTGTATGATCTATTAAGCTCAAGAGGTAAGTTTTTGATGTTCGGCTTCGGACAAACAGTGTTTTTGAGCGTGATAGATACCTTTGCATTAGATAGCACGAGTGACAAACAAGACTACTTTTTTATGGGGAGATATGAGTCTACAGAACTTCAATTTGACTATTTAAAAGAGGCTATACTTCAAGCGAACAGAAATGATATCGGTATTAAAATAATTGCTTTCGAAAGCAGCGATTTTGCTGTGCCTCCGGAAAGCTATCAAAATCAAGATTTAAGAGGTTTTGCTCAAACACTGACTTCTTATCCGAGCAAAGAGCTTAAGATTGTTAACTATCTCGGTGAACCCCACTTAATAATAGGCTTTAACGGAAAGCACATCTCTGAATTTAAGCTGATGGGGCTTTTCCCGCTCAAAGAAATAGATAAAATTATTACTAAACAGAGAAAACAGCTGATTGTTTTTGCCGTTTTGAGTTTATTATTAACATTAACTCTGTCTCAGATTTTGGCATCTTCGTTTATAAAACCCTTGTTTTCAATTACAGAAGCGGCAATGGCCATTTCAGACAATAATTTTGATTATAGATTACCCAATTTGGGGAATGATGAATTTGGAGCAATGGGACAAATATTTAACGAAGTTATGGTTGATCTTGACGAATTGTCTGTGGCAGGTACAATTCAAACTCAGCTGCTTCCCGATAATATTTATTCTGCAAAAAACTTTTCTGTCTACGGAAAAAGTATCTCAAAAAGCCAATTAGGCGGAGACTATTTTGATTATTTGTCTGTGAGTAACGAAAATTTTGGAATACTTCTCGGTGATGTTGCCGGGCACGGGGTGGGGGCCGCCCTTATCATGGCAATGGCAAAAGCCGGAATTATTCAATCTGAAAACTACTGGGAAAAACCAAGAGAACTGGTTTTAAGATTACATCAACTAATATTGGAATCAAAAACAAAAAAGCAAAAGAAAATTATGACTTTTCAATACCTTTGTTTGAATTCTACCGATGGGACCGGAGTATACAGTAATGCGGGTGCCTGTTCTCCGATAATTGTTAGGAAAAACGAAAGTAGAACTGAAGAACTGACCCTCTCGGGAGCGGCATTGGGAGCATTTAAGAGGGCGACTTATGATGAGAAAAACATAAAGTTTAATCCGGGTGACGCCATTGTCTTTTATACTGACGGCTTGGTTGAATCCAGAAATGAAGCCGATATTGAACTCGGTTATGACGGAATGAAGAAAATATTATTGGATTCATGGGATAATAGTGCTGAAATTTATTATAATAATATTTATAAGGCTTACTTGGGATATATCGGAAGTGTTTCGGCCGGCGATGATTTAACAATCATTGTTGCGGTTTTTAACCCGGAATAAAAAATATGGCATCAGAGATAGGTTGCAATAAACTAATCAACAAGATTCTCACGGGTTTTGTTTACTTTTTTTCATATTTCTTATTCCCAAGTTTGATCATTTTTTCTTTGCTTGACAGACAATATGAAATTTCAACAACCTTAAAAAGAAACCAAGCCCAAGAAAAAATGAAAAATAAACTGGAATATGTTGAAAAATATAGCACTAACAGCAGATATTTTCATTTTTTACTGACCGAAATTTCAAATATAGCAAATAAATCACCGGAGCCTTTGAAATATCTGAAACCTGCTATTAATAATCTTCGACAAAACTATCCCAATATTATGGAATTTATAGTCTGGGACGAATCCGGAGAAGTGGTCAGAGACTTAACAGATAAAAAAACCTTTTATTATGCTATGAAGCGCGTTTATGAAATTTTAAAAGAAGTGGTAGCTACAATAAGCGATGATCCAAAATCAAATATTTCGGCGCTTGCAAGCGTTTCATCAAATATTAACATTATTAGACAATTGCTTGGTAAAATAATAATCCCGGATCATCTCAGAAAACCATACCTAAGGGGAGAAGACGCAGGGCCTATCTTGACCGACTTAGGAGGCCAATATTCGTATGTCTGGTATCGATTAGGTTCTAAAGTTAGCTTTATGTGTTTTTTTTCTCGTGCTATTACCGAATCTAATTTTACTTTAAAAAACATTATTAAGGCTTTAAATAATAAAGAATTAGCTTATGTTTGCGGCTATTCAACCTCGGATGATTATTCTGAGCCTAAAACAAAAATTCCGATAGAATACAAAAATTCACTAAAAATGGCATTGGCAAAATTTGAAAAATCAGGTGAATCATTCTATGAAGACGACGAGATTTTGGCTCTTTTGACAATGCCGCAGCCTGAGCTCAGAGCATTTTGTATCTATCCAAAAGAAGAGAAAATATGGTCGAGAGAAGTAAAGCATACAACTAAATTTTACCAGATAATGGTGTTGCTTTTTATTTTATACGCAACAATCTATTTGACAATAAACTTCAGAAGCACTTTTGTATCAATTTCCTGGAAAGTGACTTTTATATTTATGCTGGCAAATATAATACCTTTGTCTATCCTGGGATTTATTGCATACGATTATTTAAATGTTGCTCAAGAAACTATTTATGAAGAAACCAAATCAAATCTGTCAAGAAAACTCAGAGATTTTGATAGCAGATTTGAATCTTTAAAATACGAGTTTTCATATAAGCTTAACGAAAAACTCGATCAAATTAATAAAGAGAATAAAGCGAATACTCTGAGTGATGAATCTGTAGAAGAAATTGGCAGTTTTGCCGCCTCTTTTGAACCTTCTGAACTTGCTTTATTTGCCAGTGACAGTAAGCAACTATATGCCTACAGAGACATAAGCAAACATCAAAAAATAGATTTATCTTTTCATAAGGCTTTTGCCAAGGCTATTTTGAATTATTCAAATGGCTTCCCTTTTGAACCCTCAGAAGATATGTTTTCAAAAATTCTTGATCCTGAAAACTCTGACGTGGTGCGAAAATCTTTTACAAATGTTCGGCAAGTAAAAACAATGAATATGGGAAGCAGTGAAAGACTTTCATATACATTTATGATTGGTGAAAAAGAAACTTACAAAAATAATTATTTACTCTATATGTCGTGGGATGATAATAGATTTCAACAATTGTATGTAGACAGATATTACATTAAAAATGCCGGTGATGATAAAAATATACAGTTTTATACCGCTTCTCTTGATGGAAGGCACCGAAAGTCGCCTTCTAAAACTTTTTCTCCGGTTTTGCTAAAACATATGGAAACACTCAATAGTTTTTCTGAATCAAAAACTCTGCCTGTCAGAATAGGGATGAACTATTACTTGACAGTAATTTCCAGAGGCATAAATCTCAATAATATATTATTGGCTGCAACTTATCCAATGGAAAAGTTGAAGGATCGGGTTGATAATTTGCGTGATTTTATATTGATGTGCGCTTTTATTAGTATGATTTTAACAATTGTTTTGGGCCAGGTTCTGATAAATCAGTTTATTACACCCATTAATAATTTAAGACAAGGAACTATTGCGGTTGGAAATCAACAGTATACACATAGAATTCCGATAACAGACGAAGATGAATTTGGACATGTTAACCAGGTTTTTAATCGCGTAATAGAAGGATTGGCAGATTTTGAGATGGCAAAGGTTGTTCAAGAAAGTCTTTTGCCTGGAAACCAATTTAAACTCGAAAACTTATCTGTATATGCTCAAAATATAGTGATGACAACCCTCGGCGGAGATTATTATGATGTGGTTAAAATTAATGAAGGAAAATGGGGGGTTTTAATAGGAGACGTTGCCGGCCATGGAGTTGGAGCCGGCTTAATGATGGCAATGGCTAAAGCGGGAGTAATTACAGCGTCAGAAGAAGAAAAGTCAGACCCTTCACTTCTGACAACAAGATTGCATAAGATGTTTTTTGCAATTAAAAACGATAGGCTTAAAAGAATGATGACTTTCCAATATTTTACGGTTGAGCCACATAAAAATGCTTTTTGTTTCGCTAATGCAGGCCATTGCTTTCCAATTATTGTTGATCCAAAAAATAACTCCGCAGAATTTGTTGAGCATATAGGAACTCCCTTAGGAATAGGCCCAAAAGCTCGATATAAGAATTTAGACTTTGTTCTGGAAAGAGGTCTCTCTCTGATTCTATATACAGACGGAATTGCCGAAGCCAAGAATGAAGAGGGAGAAGAATATACTTTTGAACGACTGAAAAGAGTATTGCCGAGACTGTATGATCGAAACCCTGAAAAGTTTTATAATAATATCTATGCTGAATACGATGAATGGTCTGCAAAACCTGATGATGACTTTACTGTAATGGTTATTAATAATGAATAGTAAAAATAAAAACTATAATACGTATTCAATTAGGTCCCTTGTTGCTTGGATACTCATGGCTATATTCCTTGTGGGTATTCCGGCTGTTTTGTCATTTTTTGCTATAAACAGATACTTTACTATGGACGAACAAAATAGTCTTTTTGATTATAAAATGCGTCATCAACAATTAATCAATAATGCTAAACAGGCAAAAAATGAAGAGGATTTCTTTGGTAGATTCTTTTATGAAAACTTTGCAAAACTAGGCAGTAAAAATATAACGGTAGGCCCTTTGATTACTTGGATGCATAATCAAAAAAAAGCTTTTGATAATGAAATAGACTTTATTGTTTGGAATTCATCAGGAAAAATTCAGGATAAAACATTTGAGACCGAATACAACGAGGCTGAGTGGAAAAGTGTTCATGATATTCTTTTGTATTATGCCCCATATTTTGCATCAAATGGAATACATTATTCAAAACTAAGGGGCAGAGTAGATTTAGATCGCAGTAAAAAAATACTTGGGCCGCAGATAATCGAAGATGCATTAGTTGGAACAAGAGATGCGGTATCTTTTTCCCTGGCTTGGGCTGACAGTGCGATGCAAAAACCTCCTTTCGCCGCTTACGCATTAGAAAATGCTATGGTTCTGATATTTTTTAATTATGATATTTTTAAAAATTTCACATCTTTGAAATATATAGTTAAAAACTCTAAAAACACATATCCGGATATAAGTGTCGGAATAGTGGATTGCCGAGATAATAAAAAGAATCTTTGGGTTAACAATAAAAGTCTTGATGATATTTTTGATAATACACTAATTGAAAATTTCGAAAAATTGAAGAGCGATTTTGTTTTAGATCCTGACAGATACTATGGTTATAGCTACATATCTCCCGAGTTCAGATTCATTACATCTGTAAAAAGAAAATATTCTGATAAAATTATTAACCTATATTCTCTGTTTGGTGCTGTAATTTACGGTTTAGTAATGTTACCGTTTTTATTTTACACTTGGAGAAGCATTGTTTACAAAATACCCGGAAAGTTTTCAATTAGGTTAAAGCTCGCTTTCCTTTTTTGGTTTTCAACCGGAATTCCATTGGTTGCCATGATCATGATTTCAAATGAGCATAATATTCATAAGAGACATGTGCTGATTTCATCGGCTCAGAACATGACAAATGATGCTTTGAAAAGCTATGACAGAAAATTTAGATCGTTTTTAAAGAATATTTGTTTTGATTTAGATAAATTCTATAAAAAATGGGGAGAGCACGTTAAAAAAAATGGGTTTGATAAACAATTTAATAGCGATTCCATGAAATATTTGATTGATAATATGTATGTGGATAAATCTTATGTAATTGGCAGCGAAACCAGCTATGTCGGTTCAAGCGACGGTTTTATATACTACAAAGGCTCGATTGATAACCCTGTCCTCGACAAAGAAAAAAGCACATTTAACAGAACTTTATCGAAGAAAGCTTATGATGAATTAAAATTACTCAACTTAGTTGCCAAAAAAGTTATCGGTGATTTGAATCGCAAAGAGTTGCCGAGACATTTGGTCGCAAGGTTAGAACTCGTTGCAGAATCTTTATTGCAGCTTAATTTTATTGAGATAACAAATGGATTGATGACTAATGTTGATGATATTAAACCTTGGGGTTTTGAAAAAAATATAAACATGACTTATTTTAAGTTTGTGCCGGTTCATACGCCCGATAAATTAGACTATGCACTGGTGTGTTTATGGTTAGGTAATCGCCTGCAAGCTGATTTTCTTAAAACATCTTTATTTGATGCCAACAGAAATGAACATAATATTAAACTTGTTGTCTATAATTTGGCGACACGTGAATTTTTTGGAAATATTAAAGATGAAAACGATGTCCTTATTGACTATGTTAAAAAAACAGGGAAATCACAGTCAGAAGAAATCGAATTTATTAATTATAATGGCCAAGATTACGTTATTGTGGCTTTTAACGGCGAGTATTTAAATGCCTACAGGCTGATAGGCCTTTATCCAATTAAAAATGCAGAAAAAATTATCGGAAAGCAGAAAACAGAGCTGACCCTGTATGTACTATTAAATACTGTTTTAGCCATCAGTTTGGCTCAAATACTTGCAAAAAGTTTTTTAGAACCCTTAAGCGAGTTGCAAAAAGGGGCAATAGCAATAGAAAACAGAGATTTTTCACATAGAATCACTAATCTGGATAAAGATGAATTCGGAGAAGTGGGAAATATATTTAACAACATAATGGTTGGCTTAGCTGAAGTTGAAACCGCGAAAGTTGTTCAAGAGAGTCTTTTTCCCAAGGAAAGTTTTTTCCATAACTCTTTTGCCGTATATGGAAAAAGTATTGCCATGAGCGGTATAGGAGGAGACTATTTTGATTATTTTCAAATCAATGATAAATATTTTGCGGCTTTAATTGGTGATGTGGCCGGGCACGGAATAGGTGCTGCCTTAATTATGGCTATGGCGAAAGCAGGTATTCTGTGTAGTGAGGAATATCAAAATTCACCGGAAAAAATATTAAATCTCTTGCATCAACTGATTTTGCAGTCAAAAAATAAGCAGCAAAGAAAAATTATGACATTCCAATATGTGGTATTTAACAGTGAAGAGGGGAAGGCACTCTATGCAAACGCAGGAGGTTGTTCACCATATATTTACAGAAAGAAGACTAATGAAGTTGAAGAGCTTAAGTTTGCTTCGCCGGTACTGGGAGCATTTAAAAAAACTGTCTATACCGAAAAATCATTTGAGTTAGAACAAGGCGATGCAGTAATTTTTTATTCTGATGGAATAATTGAGTCCAGAAATACTGCGGGTGAAGACCTTGGATACTCACAATTCCAAAAGATTATAGCTGATTCTTATGATATTAATCCGGCTTTGTTCTATAATAATATATATAACAAATACAAGCTTCATACTGAGAATAACGACCCTGAAGACGATATGACGCTGGTTATTTTGGTTTTTAATAATAACCTTGTAGCTAATGAGGCAGAAAAGGAAAAAAATGGAAAACAGATTATTTGAAATTGAAAAAAGAATTATTTACCTCGAAAGATATATTGAAGACTTAAATAATGTAGTTGTTGAACAACAGCAAATAATAGATCGCTTGAAAAAGCATTTGTCACATTTAGAAGGGAAAATACCTTTTTCCCCTCTTGAAGAGGACAGACCTCATTGCGAAAAGCCGCCTCATTATTAATTGATTTGCTTATTCACCCTATTCGGAAATATGGCACTTCTAAGGCGAAAGCTTTTCTCAGGCATGTTCGGTGCTTCTAATAGAATATCTAAATCAATGCTTAATCTCTTTACGGGAACAGGCTTCGTTTCATATACATCTAAACTTGTTTGCCATGTCAATGAGGCAACATTGCTTTTTACAATTGTGCGCGCTTTTCCGTTACCCTCTTTTCTGGTAATTATACGGCCTTGGGGGGCTTTTTCGAGGGTGTAAACAATTGGTTCTGTTATTCCTTTGCTGTTATTGTAGGCGTTAAACATAAGCTGATTCTCTGAAGTGTAAATCTGTTTGTCAACCGCATTGTTAAGATCAGTTCTGAGGTGAGCAATTAAAAGAGCTGTTTCTTGCATAAGAATTCCGCTGTATTCACTTTTAGAATAACCTTTTCTGAAATTAATCAACAGCATTACAACCGTAGTTATAAAAACTGCGGATATTGCTGACACAACTATAATTTCAACCAATGTGAAGGCTTTTTTAGTTTGTTTCATTTGCAACCATAGTTTTAATTGTAAAGCTGCGCTTTGATGCAGAGTTTTTGGTCGCTTGATATGATACTTTCACGCTGACTTTTTTAAAAATACTTTTGCCCTTTTCTTTCATATCTTCTACCTTGAGTTCTGATTCATAGTTTTCACTGATTTTATAGAGTATTGCAGAATTCGCGAAATTTAAGCCATTTTTAACGTCAGAGCTTGTATAGGTGCCGGATTTTATATGTTTGTAAGGAAGAGAAATGATTTGTTCCATTATTTCTATAGCGCAATTATGTGCTCTGAACTCTGCCTCTGTCATTTCCATATTTCGGTTGCCCGATGAAAAAATTAAAAATACCGGAGCCAAAACAGCTGCTAATAAACCGATAGCAACTACTATTTCAATTAATGATATGCCGCTTTTGCTATTCATTCCAATATGAATCCTTGGTGCTCACGTAAACTTTATAAAAAGAATCTGAAAAGCTTGAGTCGGGGGCTGTTTCAGGTCTAAAATAAATTTTCCCACCCTGAAAACGGTTATCAACGTATATGTTTTTTGCACAAAGACTGCCAAATAATATAAATTTTGAGCTGTAAGACAATTCTGCGTTTGGCGCTATGATATTGACATGATTAGGAAGGTTTGAGGAAAAATATATGTTTGTGCCGTAGGTCGAGGCTATTGTAAGAGCTTCATTTGCTGAATTACACAGAACCCCTCTTAGATCTATGCTTCCCTGATCCAGTAAAATTGCGCCGCCGCCTCTGACTTTAAGAGGCTGAGGAAGGTTGGAGGGGGGGACTGCAAAATCGAGATTTTCACTGTTCTTGATTCTTACAACAGCATTTAGGTCTAATTCTTGGTCCTCATTTAAAAATTTGTCCCAAAACTCTTTTATATTTCCTACTTCAAGGTGAACACGACTTTCAATAGTTTGTAGTGCTGTTGAAGCTGAGGGTTTCCCCTCAAAAAAAGTATGGTTATCCCGTCGAAGCGAGATGTTAGAATCTGTATCAAGAGATAAAATTGTTTTAGATGGCGGAAAATGACGATTAGGTTTATTGGTATAAATTTCTTGCATGTTGTTGTAGGAATAAACATAAGGTTGTTCAATAATCTTGCTCATAAAGGAAGAATATTCTGAATAATTGTTAAATAACATGCCTGTTTTTAACATTGGACCGCCACAAATTCTTTGATTTATTTCTTTTATATCGATTGAATTGCTGTAATCTTTTTCAATTATTGACCGTAAAAGATATAAAGGTGGGGGGAAAACTGACTTAAAGATGTTTGAAACATCCGGTTCTTTAGGCTCTATTTCAAGATTTGAAAAACGAATAAATGCCGAATATACATTACCAAAAACCTTGGTTCTCGATTGGAAGCCTTTGCGGGCATCGCCATAAAGATGCAATACCGATGATTTTGAGCCATGCTCATGCAATTCTTCTGTTGATAGAATTCCGCCTTCATACATGGCATCGGAACTTTTACGGTTGCTTCTGTCGTGAAAGCTGTCTAATACAAAACTGTGTCCGAATTTATATGATACGGTTCTGATTATTGATGCTGTTTTGTCCCAGGGTATTTTATTTATATTTTTAAATGATGAAGGCAAAAGATTTTCAGGAGTAGAAAACCTTATGGGAGAAAAATCATTCACTTTACTGACATCGTAAAAATGAAAAATTTCACCCAAATCTCCGGCGCCTGAGCAAAGATTAAGCCTTATCTTGTCTCCGCCAATCCATATCCAGCCTCTGTTTTTCCATATGTCTTCATTTTGTTCGCTTTTAAGGGCTTCATCAAAGTTCCAATTATCAGAATTGGCCGAAGGTGTTTCAGGCGTAAGATGATTATATAAAATCAGGGGCTTTGGGCCGTCTGTAACCATTCCCTTGTAATCATTCTTTATTATATTGTATTTTTTTGTTCCGTTATTGCCTGCCTCAGTTAAGAACATAGTAAATTTAGACATAAATCCGGGAAGTATGTTTGTTACGTTGATTAGGCGTTTTATTGCTATTTTTCTTTTTCCTGTTTTGTAACGACCTTCAGATTCGATCACAACGAATCCTCTTCGTGCAATAGGGTCAGCCCAAACCTTTTTGTCGGTTTCGGAATTTTCTAATTCTCTGAGCCAAATCTTGACTTCAATTGCTGCGGTTTCATCAGTTTCTTTCGCAAACTTTTCCAGCTCTTTGTTCCAGGAGCCTCCAAGTAATTTTGTTATATCGGTATCTTTTACTTTGCCCGGTGTTAATAGTATTTCTCTGAGTTTTTTGTTGTTGGGGTTTGTCGACAATGCGCTGCTTATTGAATTTCTAATTTCCGGAATACATCTATTTATGCCTGCTTCAGCTAAAAAATGTGCAATTTCACCATTAACAATAGCATTTATTCCCAAATGCTGGTTATTGATAAACGAAAACATGGCAACAGCGAGCAACATCAAAATGCTGCTTATTGATATGGCTACTGCAAGAGCAACGCCTTTTTTAGGTATTAGTGTTAGCATAAAAAAATGGTTGCCCATATTTTGGGGCAACCATATTCTAACATTAAATTTAGTAATTAATACAGTTTAAAAGGTTTAATTTTAAAGAGTGTTTCCGGAGCAGTGTTAAAATCAGCATCGGCAATCCATACTTTGTTATTGTATCTTTCTATATATCTGTTCATTGCTATGGGAGCAGTCATTTCGGTGGTTTTTCTTACTGTGCCGTCAAAGCCCACCAGTGCCACCATAAATTTGCCTGCAAATCCGGTTTTTGGCGTGTAGGTAATCAAGCATTCTTGTTTGCTTTCGTCAACCCAACAAAGTTCAGGATTCAAATGAATCGGCAAAAGGAGCTCGGTTTCTCTCAAAATTTGCTTTTCTCTGTTTTGAGCTACGAGTGTGAGCAAACCGGTCTCTTGGGTAAAAAATATTCTGTAAAGAACATCATCGTCACCTGAAACAGCAAATCCGGACCATTCCCAACTTACAGCTTCTACAAATTTTAGTTCTTTATCATAGATAAAGATTCTTTGAGCTCCTTTGTCGGCTACAAAAAGATGTCCGCCTTTGCCAATTTCAACCTTGTAAAGTTGCTTAAAGTCGGGGTTTGTTATGGTGTGAAGAATTTTTCCGGTGAAGTCTACATTAATTAGTCTGTTTTCCATACTTTCGGCAACCCAGAAAGAATAGGCGGTGCCGTTTTCGTCTCTTACCGGCGCAAAGTCTTCAATAAGAACCTGCAGACAAGGATCATTTTCAAATGCTGGCGTGGGTTTGGGTTGATTGGATGGTATTACAGATATTTCTCTGAGCTGCTTATTTTCTCGAGTCAGTTGAATTAGTTTTCCGGCTACGCTGTCGGCGACCCAAAAAGTATTGTCGATTATTCTGAAAGACAGAGGGCCGAAAGGAATCGGTTCTTCAATCCCCGGGTATTTGTTTTCGTTTATATAACTTACTTTGTTTTTGCCTTCTCCGTAGAAAAGCGCTACTTCATCGGTTCCAAGCTTTAAAACCGGAGTTTTGAGTATTTTGCGGGCTTTGTTTTCTTTAAAGCCTGTAGAATACATTCTTCCTTCGGTAATATTGATTTTAGAACCGTCTTTTTTTGTAAAATCAACATTACCTTTTTCAACAGAAACTGTTGTTTCATTTTCTTTGGCATCAATTGTTAATACTGTTCCTAAAACAGTTGCCATACCCTGTGGGGTGGTGATTTTTATATTCTTTTGCTGAGGGCTGATTTTATATGTGGCGATTCCGCTTTTTTGTTTGATTTCAAATTCCGCAACCTTATCAATTTCGAGGTAAGTGTTACTTTTTAAAGTAATCTCTGTTTCATCGGTTAAAAATTTAATTGTGGCTTCCGAGTCTCTTTCGGTTTTTACAACGTCGCCGGCAGAAATTTTGTTACCTGCAATCCCGGTCGAAAAGTTTTGAGCAGTCTTAGATTTTACTGAGACGGTACCCTGTACATCAGATAATTCGGCTATTGGTTCGATATTTCCGCAACCGATTAAAAATGGTAAACCGAACCCGATAACAATTATAACCCACAGCAGTTTTTGTTTAATCACTCTCTTTTGTCTCCTTTTTAGCGTCTTTACGTCTACAGCTTACTACCAATAATGATACATCGTCAACAAAATCGCGGCCTTTTGTATGTTCCTTTAACTTATTCAGTAATATTTTGATACATTCTTCACTGTTTGCGATCTCGGGAAGATTGTTTATTTCATTATAGAATGAATCAAAGCCCAGTTCTTGGTTGTTCCAATCTCTTGCCTCTATTATACCGTCTGAATAGAAAAAAAGTTTATTAAAATTTTCTAATTTTATAACTGTTTGAGCCTTTTTTAATCTTTCGGTGGAGTAAACTCCGAGAGGATGTGCGGGTAGAGGTATTTCTTCAAAACCATTGCCGTGTTTTAAAATTGCCGGAATATGACCGGCAGAAGAAATTGAAACTTCATAATTTTTTGTGTTGATGATTCCCCCAACAATCGTTACCATTTTTTTTCGTTTTGTTAAATTTAAAACGGCATAGTTTATTTTATTGAAAAGACTGTCTATATTAAAATTATCATTCGTAGTTTCTATGACTACTAAGCTTTTCACAACAGTCGTAATCATACTTGCGGAAATCCCATGGCCGCTTACATCGCATAAAATATAAAAGATATTGCCGTTTTTGAGCTTAAAGAAGTCGTAATAGTCTCCTCCTGCGTTTTGATATGGTATGCAGGTGCCGTAGCACGAAATGCCGCTTTCGTCTGTTAAGCCTTTTTCAGGAAAAAGACCTTTTTGGAAATCGCTGCAAATACTTGCTTCTGTCAATTGTTCTCTTATGTCGGCCAATTCAATAATTCGAATCATTAGCACAAATAATGCGGCTGTAGCTGTATACCCGAGCCATGTTAATTCAATCGGGGGATGCGCTTTGGGAAAGTATGAATAAAAAAATAAAAAAACCGGCAGCATCAGCCATATAATTAATACTTGTTTGGAGCTTTGTTTAAATAGATCTGAATAGAATAACATTACAATCAGAACTCCGGCTAAGTAATGTATTATTCTGTTTGAAATACTATCGTCCAGAAGTTGAAGAAACGAACTGCCCAGTGTTTCAACAGTATTACATATTATTTCGGGGCCGCTTATCAAACCTATAGAAGTCTGATGATAATCATGTAAGATGCTTGCGGTGGCACCGATTATGACAATCCTGTCTTTTAAAAACTCGTAATTGCGATCGTCGTTTTTTAAATCATTTATGCTAATTTGATTTAAGCCTCTGTAAGAAACAGGAAAGTCGAGCAAAGCTACCGGAGTTTGAATATCAGAAAAAACAGATAAATTAGGAATATCAATTTTACAATTATTTAAAAGCTCTATAGCTATATGCTTATAATTGATTCTTTTATCATGCAATATCATTGTTCGAATTTTGCCGTCATCATCAATAGGTTGTTGAGAAATTCCCGTAAATGCGGCAACTTCATCAATTTCTTTTATCGGTGGCGATACAAGTATCTGTTTTCCAAAGGTGGTTTCATTTTCTTCATAAATTGCGACAAGGCCTGTGTTACTTTGGGATTTGACAGCTTTAATAAAGCTTTCGGGTGGCTTTTCTGTCTTGCTTTCCTGAAAATAGATGTCTAATATTATTGCTTTTGGCTTACCTTTCTCTTTAATGTCATTAATGATCTTAGCCCAATGCTCTTGTGGCCATGGCCATTTATGCTCTGTTTCTGAAAGTGTTTCGCTGTCAATAGATACTAAGAGTATATCTGTTTTGAAGTTGTCTTTTAAGAATTGAGACTTAACCTTGATTTTTTTATCTTTAATTTCATAATCAATATTTTTTGTTAAAATAGGATAAAAGATAAAAAAATAACCAAGTAAGAACCACATAATAAAAAGAATTATTAGGTCTCTCTTGGGGATTAGTACTCTTAGGTTTTTTAATTTCAGCGAAAGATTTTTAAACAAAAACATTTTAATATAATTTCATCAGAAATTTTTACACATAATAAGTCGTTTTAGTTCAAACTTTTCAGTTTCACCCGAAATTTTCTTAGGCGATGCAACCGAAAGATTTATCCATAGCCCCTGTTTTTCACCACCGGTTTTTGGATCAGTGAATCTTACTTTTTCAAAACTTATAACAGTTTTAAGCCCTCTGCAATATGTGTGTTCTAATGTTGAGCCATTTTCAATGAGTGTGCGTTTAACGGCTTCGTCTAGATTTTGATATGTAACCGTAGCGGTTGTGTCGGGAATAGTTTCGTCCGTAAGCATCTTCCAACGTGCAGAGATAGATTTTTCACCTACCGGAGGATCTGTGAGTTCATAGGCTCGCATAAGATCATATTCGATTTGTGACATAAGTATGCTGGCCGCTTCCATGTTTGCAAGATGAGACAAGCCTTTTTGAGAACCGCTCATGCCTGTTCCAAGAAGTTTCATTACTGTTACCATCAGCAATGAAACAATGACAACACCTATGCAAATTTCTATTAAAGTAAGACCTTTTTTCATTTTTTTTGTCACTTATTTAAGAGTCCCGATATTTTAATTTCCCTATTGTTTTCACTCTTTTTATCTCCTGTTTGCGACCATTTAACCGACACAGTTATAAGTTTATAGGCGTAAGTAAAACCGGGAAAAGTATATTCTTTTATTTCCATTGATCTTTTGAAAATATCTTCTGAAATACTTAAGTCAATTTCTGTTCCGTCTGAGCTGTTTACCTTCTTCTCGTTAACTTCTTGCGAGCCGGTTTTTAAAAAAGTGTCATCATAATTCAAAGAGGTGGCATACGCTAAAAGATTGCTTGCGTGCTGCTGAGCAAGTATATCATTTCGATTTTTCGTTGTTCCTGCTGAGCCTTGACTAAACATCATGAAAACAGGGATAAGCATTATCCCAAGGGCTAAACAGGCAACCATGATTTCTGTTAGTGAGAATCCCCGGGAAGGGTTTGAAATTTGCTGCATTATTCAATAAGCTCCGCATTATTTCCCAACGAATACATTAAAAGAGGCTCTTCATTGTTGGTTGGGCTTATATTATTGGGTAACGCGGCCAGGGGAGAGAAATACTCAAGCTTTAGCCCTCTTGCCATGTGGTCCTTAACAGACTTAATCTGTTTCATTGCCACATTTCCCTTGACTGTAATTTGGTTGCCGGTGGCACCGCCTATCAGTTTAACTTGTCCATTGTCACCGGATGATTTTGAAGCTGCCGTCAAGCCTACGCTAAGGTTTCCTGATGTGTCTATTTCTATATTTCCGTCTAGGGCCATCAATTGTAGAATAAAATCTCCGCCTTTTGAAATTATAGGTCCTCTGATTGAAATATTGCCTTTCTCAAGCACAAGACCTCCATTGCTCGTTATATTCAGGCTTTTTGCGGGCAATGTTAATGGAGCAGATGACTTAATATAGATCCAACCGTTTAAATTCAGATTTGTTTCTTGTTCATCAAGTAAATGCAGTCTTTTTAGTTCTTTTTCCAGAGTTGTTTTTGATTTTGTCAGGTCTATGATGTGAGAGTATCTTTGTTCTTTCGCAAAAACTTTTTTAGGGTCAAGAAAATCATTCATGTCAGTTAATGAATCAATATTGTATATTTTGTTAAATGGCTCAGGAACAGCTGTCATCGCTGATTTGTCTAGGGAAGAACCGGTCGCAAATTTGTACAGTTGGTCTGTTTGTCCTATTACGCCCGAGTTTTCGGGGTGTCTGTCTTGAAAGTTGGTGGCCATATACAACAGGCCACGGTTGTATGGGACTTCCCAGAGAGTGCTTGAGTATTTTTCTTGATAGATTTCAAAAGTTAGGGGGCTGCCATATTTGTTTTTATAACTTCCGGAAAAAGGCTGAAAACAGTAGTGTTCATATGTGCTTGGCGTGTCTTCTGAGGCCCCCGATGAGTCGTCAAACATTTCTTGTTCGGTTAAAAAATGAAGAGGACCATATTCCAGAGATCCCTCAAAGTTACCCTTGTAAGCCCTTGCGCATAAAGTTCTGGATTTTACGTTTCCCAAGACGAGAGTAGGCGAAACATTGTCTCCGGTGCCGGCGCCATAAAGTTTCAATATAGAGCTGACTTTAGACATGTTATAAAAGCCTCTGTATATAAGCTCAAACCAAAACTTGGCATCTCCGTCTTCGTCATCGGCCAACCCGATTTCCCAGTTCATTTGATATATTTCGTCAAGTTTCTCAACGGTGTAAAGCCCGTCGCCTCGACCTTCTGCCAATAAATGGAAGCCTTCGGAACATTCTCCGGGTTCTTTCCAGGAACGTGAAAGTCCTAAGTTTATTTGTTTTGGGGTGCCTGAAGTATCTTTTGAGCCTAAGTATACTATTCCTATGGGTTTTTCTGCATAGCTTTTATAGTTTGTTTCGGCTTTGTTCGGCCCATTTTTTAGTATCCATGGTTTATATTCCGAAGAGTTTTTGAGCTGTCCGCGAGAGTCGACTTTTAGCGTGTTAAAGCGTTCTTCGCTATTTGCGTCTGTGCCAAGAGCATCTTCAATGTAAAGGGTGAATTTAGATAGCACAGGAACCAAATTAGATGTGACTTTAGCTTTTATTGAGTAAAGATAATCTTCCTCTATTTTTTGGGTTGAGCCCGGAGCAAGATAATTTACAGATACGAAAAGTCTTATGACACCTTTTTTTTCACGTGGATATGCTGCTAATATCGGCCTAAAATCATTTTTGTCTATTGACCAACTAATTTTGTAATTAAGTTTTTGTAAATCATTGTTTGCTTTTATTAGGTCGTCTATGAGAGTACCAAATAGTGACTTGAGATCAGAAGCCGAAATGTCTTGCGTCTCTTTTGCAGCCATCTCTTCTATAGGTTTTTTAAGGGCCTGTATAAGTTTGCTGTCAGGGGTTTTTAAGTCTTTTTCTTTTAATTTGTGACAAGACAAAGTAGCCAGAGAAGTCGCAAATTCTCTGGCTAGTAAAACCTTGTTAAGCTTTTTTGTTGTGTATTGCCGTTGAGTTGCAGATTTTAAAAAACCTCCCAACATTGCAAGCAGTGCAACAAAAATACCTATGACTATAACTGTTACACTGCCTTTTCGGGAGTGTGACAAGTTAATTTGTGTGGACAGCTTAGACATACGTTTATTCTAGCATTATCGAGTAGACGGGTCAACAGAAAGCAAAGTCGGCAAAAACTTTCTTACGGAATCGTCGTCTTCTGAATCTTCTTCTCTGCTCTCTGTGACTGTTATCGCGGAAGCAATTGAATAACCGGTCACCGAACCGTAAACGATTTTATACCAGTTGCCCGATACCTCAATGATTTCAAGGTCATGACCACAAGGTATTGCAGTGATTTTGGAATAGCTTGTTCCGGGGCCTGTTCTTACGTTTACACCTATTTTTGGCGAGACCCTCCCGCGGGTAGGGACTTTTGCTGCGTAAATCACTACTGATGATAAAATTAAAAACAGTGATAAGAAAATCGATAGCTTTTTCATGATTACCTCCTGTTGTTCGTTGCGGAAAATTTAAAAGGAACGATTTCAAATTTTCCTTCGGGGGCTTCGTTGAAGTTGGCCTTGCCTATCCATAGTTTTTCAAAGTCTGAATGTTCAATATAGCGATTCATAGCTATAGGAGCATCCATTTCTGATTGTTGTTTCACTTTTCCGTTGAAGCCGATTTTTACAACGACAAATTTGCCTGCAAAACCGGTTTTTGGGGTATAAGTCAGCACAAAATCTTCGTTGAATTCGTCGACCCACCAGAGCTCAGGGTTTAAGTGAATAGGGAGTTCTAACTCTATTTCTCGTAAAACTATATTTTTTGTGTCTGTAGTTACTAATGTAAGTTTTCCGGATTCTTCGGTAAAGAAAACTCGATGTAGCTTGTCATCTGCACCTGATACTGCAAAGCCCGACCATTCCCAGTGAACTGCTCCGATTAGACTATACTTGTGGTCAAAAATGAATATTTTTTGAGCGCCTTTGTCGGCGACAAATATGTGTCCGCCTTGTCCGATTTCTATTCTGCTGAGTTGTATGAATGCCGGGTGCTTGATTTCTTTTAATATTTTTCCTGTGGTGTCAATTTTTATGAGTTTGTTTTCGAAACTGTCGCTTACCCAAACTGATTTAACTGACCCATAGGGACCCTTTTCAAATGCAATGTCTTCAATAAGTATTTGAAGGCAAGGATCATTTTTAAAAGCAGGCTTTGGTTTTTTGGCTGCGGTGGAAAGCGCACCGAATTCTCTTACGATTTTGCCTTTAAAGTCAACCTTAATAATTTTTCCTGCTACACTGTCAGCGACCCAGAAATGATTGTCGGATATTCTAAACGACAAAGGCCCGTAAGGAACGGGCTCTTCAAGACCTGGAAAACGATTTTCGTTTATAAAAGCCAGTTTCTCGCTTCCCTCGCCGTAGGCGAGGGAAATTTGTCCGAAACTGATTGATCCCAGGGTGACCGAAAAAAACAGTGCGAGAATTAAAGACTTATTCATTTAAAATCCCTTATGCTTTTCTGAGGACAGTGGTGACCGGTGCGTAGGTTGCTGAATGTATTCTGGGGCGTTTTTGTGACGAAGAGTTACTCATGGCTTGAGCACTGTTGCCTGAAGTCATAACAATACCGATGTGGGTGTCAGGGTCTTTTCTGCCATCGCCGGTTCTGTCGTATGTCGACCAAAAAATAACGTCTCCGGCTTGGAACGGAGGAGCAGAAACAGTTTTATAGCCGATGTTTTGGAGTTTGCCTTTTACGGAAATACAGGACAAATCAACTCCTATGGGCACCCCGGCGTTTTTAAGAGCAGTGCTCACAACTTGAGCGCAGCCGAGTGAGCCGCCCTGAGTTGCCGGTGCATAAGGGAATGATCCTGAAGAGGAATACTTGCTGACCAAGCTGTTCGCTGCAGTTACTACTCTGGCTTGTGAACTTCCGGTGCCGGGAACATTGAGAATAACTTCTTCGGCTGAACCGCCACGATTAGCGGAAGTAACTTCATCCCCTCTGTAGCGCTTGTCTTTTGCGTTGAAAATGTAGCGGGCATGTACATAGCCTGTGCCGCCTTGATAACTGATTTTGTACCAGTCGCCTTCGGTTCCTATTATTGATACCGGTTCGTTGTTAGTTAAACTGCCGATTATGTTGCCCCAAACGGCATCTCTGACATTCAGAGAAGAATATACACCTACGAATCCGTTGCCTGAAAGGGTGGCAAGACCTTTGTTTGCACTTGGATCGGCAGCAGATTTTGTTGTTTGTATAATGGGTGCCGATGAGCCGCCGTCGTCAATGCCGGCATCGCCCAGCGTTTTTGAGAAATTTACAGCCAAAAGTTGGCTCGTACATAAAACAATCAACAAAAAAGCAAGATGTTTAAAGTGTCTCATTTGGGTCTCCTTGTGTAAGTTACTCTCTAAATTTTAGTTTGCTCTTACATAACATACTATACTAGTTTAAAAAAAGTTTCATTTATTTTCATAAAATTCAAACATTAGTTTTTTTGTTGTCGATATTTATTTTAGTTTAAATATTGAGGTTGAAATAAATGGATAAAAAATCAAATGAATTTCTGTTCAGACTTTTAAAAACGCATTCTCCGTCAGGTGATGAGGCAGAATATCAAAAAATATGGGCAGAATATGTTAAAGATTTTGCTGAAGTTGCAACCGACGAAGTCGGTAATGCTATCGGCGTGCTTAATAAAAAAGCAAAGTTTAAGATTATGCTTGCCGGGCATTGTGATGAAATAAGTATGATGGTAAGCGATATAGATGAAAAGGGTTTTGTTTCTTTTGTAAAGGCGGGAGGTATAAATGCTAAACTTATTCCCGGGCTAAAAGTTGAAATCAGGGGGTACTCAAACGTAACTGTGCCCGGAGTAATCGGTTTTAATTTAGAAGAAAGAAAAAGCGACGACGGAAAACATTCTTGTAAGGACTATTTTATAGATTGTGGATACGACAGCGATAAAGAGTTGAAAAAATTAATCAGAGTCGGCGATTATATTGTTTATAAAAGCGAGCCTGAGATAATCGGTAAAGACAGGCTCGTTTGTAAGGGGCTTGACAACAAAACCGGCTCTTTTATCGTGGCTGAAATTTTGCGTAAACTAAGCAGTAGAAAATTGGCTGTCGGTGTGTATGCTGTTAGCACAACCGGAGAAGAAACAAATATGCGCGGGGCGCATTCGGCAGCATCAAAAATATCTCCAAACCTGGGCATTGCTTGTGACGTGACTTTTAATACCGATTTGCCTGAAGAAGGAAGTACACACGCAAAAGTTTTCTTTGAGAAAGGTCCTGTGATTTCGGTTGGAAGCCCGGTTAACAGAAAAATTAATAAAATTATAGAAGATACGGCCAAAAAATTAAACCTGAGTTTGCAAATAGAGCTTTCCCCGGACAGAACCTACACAGACGCTGACAAGATAATGTTTGCAAACACCGGGGTTCCCGTGGCATTGGTGTCGCTGCCTCTAAGATACATGCATTCTCCTGTAGAAATGGCATCGCTAAAAGATATTAACGACATCATAGAGTTGCTCGCCGAAATGATAGCCGGACTTACCGGAAAAGAGGATTTTAGGCCGCTCGTTATTTAATGGCTTTTCTTATGATGGGTGAGATTTCTTCGAATCCGTAAAGAATGTTGGGATCTTTGGGGTATAATACTGTCCTCATCGATTCTTTCATGTTTCTTGGGGAGGCTCCTTGAAGTATTTTCTTGTAAACATCGGGTTCGTCTTCTACCCATGCACCTCCGATGATGTCTACTCCGAAGTCAAACAGAGCCGGGCTCAGTGGAACCGATGGTCCTACGATTATTATTGTTGAGCCCGGTTTTTTAAATTTTAAAAGACCTTCTAGAGTGTCGTTTAGGCAGGTTACGCCTGTTATAGCTACTACATCAGATTTCGGAATTATGTTTACGGCTTCTTCTGCGGGATAATCACCTTCTTGCGGACGTTTTTCAAGAACGTAAAATTCTGAAGCGCTTTGTTTTATGGCTTCTGTGTGAGGAAAATGTCCAACAGTTGACACAATTTTGTTTTTTCCTAAACTTGCAGCAAGCTCGAGAGCGTTACCCAAAAAATATTTTTTGCCTTTCAGTGGTATAGAGGCGTTTACGGCAGCTACCCCAAAAGACCGCTCAATCCCTTGAAGAGAATCTGTCCAAGATAATATTTTCTCAAGCCCAAGAGTTTCAATTTCTCCAAGGTTAGATACGGGCAGGTGCTCTTTGAATTCAAATACTCTGTCGTCGCTTAAAGTCATGCAGGTGCCCAGTCTTTGAGATTTGAGCATTGTCATATGCGCGCCGGTGGCAACGCAGCTAACCGGATAATTATACACTTCTTGTGAAATTGTAGATTTGATTGCGTCAAGCAGTAGTGACATTTTATCCTCCCATGTCCGTATAGTGTTATTTAATATTGTAAGGTATTGCTTTTTAAAACACAAGAATAAGTTATGAGTTTGAACTTGTAATTCCGAACAAGGTATTCTAAGCATTGACAAGAGCAAGCAAATCTGTGCATAATTACAGAATTCAAACCTAGGAAGTGTAACTTGATCGGTTTAACTTTTATCGGCTCCGGAAGCAAAGGAAATTCAGCTTTGCTTGAACTTGGTGAAAGCTGTTTTCTTCTTGATGTCGGATTTGCCTGTCGTCGAATAACAGATTTCCTTGCGGAGCGAAACATTGATGGTAGCGATTTGAATGGGGTTTTTATAACGCATGAGCATGATGATCATGTTAAAGGTCTGCGTGTTTTATTGAATAAATACCCACAATTGCCCGTTTATGCCACAAATGGCACTATTTCAGGGATAAAGTGCAAAGGTGTTGAGATTAAGAATCCTATTGCGATTAATCCCGGTAAAAATATAAGTGTAAACGGTTGTGACTGTGTTGCCTTTAATGTGCCGCATGACGCTAATCAGCCCGTAGGTTTCAGGTTTTCTCATAATGGCGATGTAATGTCGGTTGCCACAGATCTGGGGCGGGTAACTCCTGAAGTATTAGAGCATTCAAAGGGGTCTGATATTTTATGTTTGGAAAGTAATTACGATAGTGAAATGTTGCGTTTTTGTTCTTATCCGTCGTGGTTAAAAGACAGAATAAAGGGCCCGAACGGTCATTTGCCCAATGAAGGAGTTCGCGGCGTTCTTTCAAAAATGGATAAGCCGCCTGCCGGTTTAGTTTTGATGCATTTGAGTCAAGAGTCCAATACCCCCGATTTAGCGAGGCGTTCTTTGGTTCCCTTCCTTGAAAACTCTAAGAGTGATTTTCGAAACACAAAAATAGTTGTTGCTTCCCAAGATTTTGCCAGTGAAAGGATTTTTATAAATCAAAATCCATGAAAATAGAAGTGTGTATGCCGGGCAAAATATCTGATAAGCCCTATCAAAAATTAATTGATCAATACCTTGAAAGATGCAATGGCAGGCTTTCTGTTGATTTGATTTGTTGTAAAAATCAAGATGAGCTTGTTAAGAGAGCAGGAAGTAAAGAGTGTGTCGTATTACTTGATGAATACGCTCAATTTAAGGGAACTGATGAGTTTACAAAATGGTTGGAAAAAAAAATACACTCGGGAATCAACAATGTTACTTTTTGTCTTGGGGCGGCAGAGGGACATGACCCTAGAATGCGGCTTATTGGCAAAGAATCTATTTCCCTTTCCCCTTTAACAATGAATCATCAATTGGCTTTGCTTGTGTTGGCAGAGCAGCTTTATCGGGCTATTTCGATAATGTATAACGAACCATATCATAAGGCGTAAAAGATGCACTTAAGCTCTGTTATCAATATCAATGATAATCATATTGCTAAAATAGCCGAAATGGTTGCAGATTTTTCCGGAATTGTTCTTGAGCGTCTGTTCTTGAAACAGGTTGTGCGAAAAATAACATTACAGATAGAAAAATATTCTATTTCCGGTGTTGACGAATATATAAGTATGCTTAAGCAGGGTGAAAACTTTACTTTTGTAATGGAAGATTTAATTGCGGCACTTACTGTGAGTGAAAGTTATTTTTTTAGAAACCCAAATCAATTTGAGTATTTGTATTATGAGTATTTTCCGAGTTTTTTTAGTGATCCCGCAAAAATTAATATGCCGCTAAGAATTTGGAGTGCAGGTTGCTCAAGAGGTGAAGAACCTTATTCTGTTTCGATTTTATTAAAAAACTTTAAAAACCAATATCCTTGGGCAGAATACATAATAAAAGCGGGTGATATAAATTCTCTCAATTTAGAGGCAGCGAGGAAAGGAATCTTCTCTGTTCGTTTGGTAAGGGATAAATTCAGCGGTTTCGAAAAAATCTTTCCGGAAAAATTCGGAGTTTTCAATGATTTTGGCAATTTCGTTATAGACAAAAAGTTTGCAGAGCGTGTAGTTTTTGATAAGTTAAACCTAAATCAGGGAAATGATTTGAAAAAACTGAATTGGTCAGATATAATTATGTGTCGTAATGTGTTGATATATTTCAAGGATGATTTGAAGACAAGACTTTTAGAGGTTTTTTATGAATACTTGAATCCCGGCGGGCTGTTATTGTTGGGCGAAACGGAATGTTTACCATCTGATAACTTGAAATTTGAAATAATTAATTACAAGAACACCTATGTTTTGAAAAAAAAATAAATGAAATAAGTAAGTAAAATGACAGAAAAAAAGATTAAAGTTGTTGTTGTGGACGATTCGGCTTTTATGCGCACGGCTATTGAGCGCATGATCAAGTCTGATCCTTCAATAGAAATCGTCGGAAGTGCTTCAAACGGTGTTGAGGCGATTGAAATTGTTCTCAGACTGAAACCGGATGTAGTTACCATGGACATAGAAATGCCTGTGATGGACGGTTTACAGGCTTTGAAAGAAATTATGCGTGTTTGTCCGACACCTGTTTTGATGGTTAGTTCATTAACTAACGAGGGTGCAAAAATAACCTTAGATGCATTGGATTTGGGCGCGGTAGATTATATTCCCAAGCCTGGGTCTACGCTTAGCGCTTCTATTCTGAGTTTAAAAGACGAATTGATAGCAAAAATTAGTGCAGCGGCCGGCAGTAAACCAAGACATCTGAAACTGGATTTTTTAGCCGCAAAAAGAAATTTTGCTTCTGAAGGTTCTAAAATAGAACAATACATAAGACGAGCCATTTTTATTGGAGCTTCAACCGGAGGCCCCCCGGCTGTTCAAAAAATTCTTTCCGGAATAAATCCTTTGGTTCGTGCACCAATCATAATTGCTCAGCATATGCCTCAAGCTTTTACTTCGGCATTCGCTTCGAGGATGAACAGTCTTTGTGCAATCCGCGTAAAAGAGGCTTCAGATGGCGAAATAGTTCAAAACTCAGTTGCTTATGTTTGTCCGGGAGACAACCAAACCGAAATAGAGCGCACAAATGAGGGAACCTACCGGTTTGTCATTACTCCCGGAAACCCAAATAATGAGGCCTTTGCCCCATGCATTGACACTTTATTTTCTTCTGCCGCATCAGTTTTTGGTGCCAAGGCTACGGGTGTTATTTTAACAGGAATGGGTTCAGACGGTGCTCTGGGGTTAAAAAAAATACAGCAGGCCGGCGGCTTTACAATTGCTCAGAATCAAGCGACTTCCGTTGTTTACGGAATGCCTAAAGCAGCTATAGAAGCCGATGCTGTAGGAGTTGTTGTTTCTGTTGACGATATCGCCGCTGAAATTGAATTGGCTTTAAAGAAGGCATGAAAAAAACAAAAGGCAGTTTTTTTAAATTAAATGGCATTCGTTTACCAAACGGTGCCGAAAATATTCTTGCTTTGTTGTCGGTGTTTTTCGATGCAATAATTTTAAACTCAGTTTTTGCGAATATTTTCATATTATGGCTTCGAAATACTCCACAGGTAGAAATATATCTAAGTTCATATTATCAGGTTCGGTATTATTTATTTGGTTTCTATGTTTTTTTTGGTCTAATAAACGGTGTTTTCTCAATTCGTCGCTTTAATGCGCCTTCCGATAATTTTGCTTGTGTCACAAGAACGATGTTACTGACCTTTTTCACGTTTTATATGGCAGCCTTTTTTTCAAGGGAATTGGCAGCCTATGCTCATACATTTCCTCGCGCTATTTTTCTGCTGTCGACTGCCGGAAGCATTTGCTCGATATTTCTGCTGAGAGCTGTTATTGCTGTTTTGTTCAAGCCGCATCCGTTGCTTTTAAAGACTGTAATTATAGGCGATATTGCAGAGGGACGAAGAATTATAAAGCATTTGCATCGACGTGGCGGTATACGATTCAGAATTTTAAAGACCATGGCAAGTTCAGAAATCGACGAATTAGCTTCTGTTGTTTTGCTAAAGCATATCCACGAAGTTTTTGTTACGGATCCTGCAATAAATCTGGATAAATTTTGGGCTCAAATATATTATGCGCGAAAAGAAAAACCTCATGCTTTCAATGTGAGAATTACGATCGATACGAGAAAAGCATCCGGAACGGTTGGTTTGCACAGTCTTGAAGATTATCCTTTAATAACCATTCCTTCGTTTCCTTTAAATCGATTTGAGAGTTTTTGTAAACGCGCTTTTGATGTTTGCTTTTCAATTTTTGCCTTGATAATTACTTTTCCTGTGATGTTGTTAACAGCTTTGTGTGTGCGATTAGACTCTCCGGGCCCCATCTTTTACAAACAAAGACGAGTTGGGCTTTATGGAAAAGATTTCGATGTAATAAAATTCAGATCTATGAGGATGGGCTCAGAATCTAGCAACGGACCTGTAGTTTCCACAAGCGATGACCCACGAATATCAAAATTTGGTAAATTTATCAGGCATTTCGGATTAGATGAGCTTCCTCAATTTTTTTTGGTATTAATCGGAGAAATGGCTGTTGTCGGCCCAAGACCCGAGAGACCATTTTTTGTCGATGAATATTTCGAGTTTCAAGGTCGAAGATTATCTGTTAAGCCGGGAGTTACGGGCTTGGCAGCGGTTAACTCGCGTTATTATTTGCGACTTGTGGATAAGGTAACTTATGATTATTATTATCTTGATAATTACAGTTTGATACTTGATATAAAGATTGTATTTCAGACTATATGGGTTTTATTGTTTAAAGAAAACCGGAAAAAACTAATTGGTGTTGAATCAGAGCGGTTTGAATCCGAACATTGTGAAAAAAGAAGGGAAGAATAATGGAAATTACACCCGAGATGACCGTAGCCGAAATATTGCATAAAAATAAAGCTGCCGAATCGGTTTTTAAAGAATTCGGCATGCATTGTTTTGGATGCTCTATTGCCTCAGGAGAAACTTTGAAAGAGGCTGCAAAAGCGCATAGTGTCGATTTGAAAAAGCTTTTGGAGGCGTTGCGCAAGTGACATCTCAAGTCAGAGAGCCTGATTCTGATGTCTCTCGATCTAGTTCAGAGGTTGGCCAAGATATCAAAGTAAAGATATCCCCTTCTTATTTAAAAGTAACTATAGCTAACATTGTTTGCCCGGGCTATGGTGCCTGGATTTCAGGATCAAAAATAAGAGGTGCGGTAATATTTTTTGTTTTGATGTCTTTTTTGGCGGTTTATGTTATTAATGTCAGCGGATCTATGCAGGCTAATACCAATAAATTGCGTTCAGCAATGATTTCAGGTAACCAGAAAAAAATTGAAACAGCCTATCGTGGTTTAATTGACGATTTAACTAAAGACAATAATCTCGAATTATTTTTTTATGGTTATCTTTTGTCGATGATCGACTCGCTATGCTTGGTCTATAACAGAAAAAACGGTTCCGGTTAATATGGGTGACAATACTCTTACAAAAATGAAAAAACATAGTATGTTTTTTCCTGTGTTGTTGTGGCTAATTCCAATTATTGCCTTAAATTTGGGATATAGTTATTTTGCAGAAATAAACAGAAATTTAGAAATTCAGAGACAAAAAGAGGTCGCACAGCAAGAAATTGAAGCTTTGGCTTCTTCTGCTGATTTTTCATTTCGTTTTGCCAAGCAGGCAGGTGATTTTTATCGAATAATTAAGGGTTATGCTCAAACTCTTCCGAATGTTCAAACCTTAAAATCATATATTGAAAATTCTGCGGGTAAAATTTTCGCCTCTCCGTTTCCTGATTATGATTTGTTTGTTTTTCATTTGCCACCTGAAGGCCGTGGGGACATTATATATCACAAAAGCAAGAAAAAGCCGTTGAGGGTGGCTTATTCTTCAGCTTTTAAATATTTAGTCGATGTCGAGAGCGAGGATGATGTTTCTGCTGTTGAAAAGTCGGCCGGAAAAAAGTTTTTGGCCAATCTTTTAAATTCTCCGATAGACGTTGATTCATATGGAAAAACTCAACGTGGCAAAGCTTCTTATTGTCTTTATGAATTAGAGTCTCATTGTTTTTTGTGGAATTATTTTGAAGTTTTGCAAAAAGGAAAATTCGGCTTTTTCCTTTTTTGTAAAAATCAAATTACAAATGAAGAGGCGGGACGACAACTTGCCATAAAAGAGTTTGCTCCTTCTTATCCCGGCACTATGGCTGCATTTGTGCCGATTTTTGAAGGATACGGCGGTGCAGTGTATCAAAATGATTCATTGAAGAGCTCAAACCTTTTTAACAATTGGATAAAATCAGTATTGCCTAAGAGTGAAAATGATTTGCGCGATTGGACAAAAAAAGAACCTCCGAATGGCGTAAATTTAGGTAATTATACGGCTTATGCACATGTCGCAAAAGCTCAAACCCACTTGTCGGTGATCTTGTATCCGTCTATCGAAAAAAATTTAAACATTCCCTACTGGTTATATTCAATTAACTTGCTTTGGTTGGGAATACAGTTTTTAACTTTGTTTAAAGGTGTTTTTTTGGGAGATTGGCCTGAAATAAGCTTAAAAACCAAATTTACCATGAGCTATTTGTTAGCTTCGGTTTTTCCGGTCAGTTTACTTGTCATAACTCTTTACGGATATTTAATACAATACCGAGAAGCGGCGTATTTTAAATCCGTTGCCGGGTTGCAAAGTTGTATAAATGAATTCGATATGCGCAAAGCTCAATTGCTTGACCAATATAACACAGCTTTTCATGAAGTTTTAAATGATGAAAAATTGAAGCAGATTTTGAAGAGTGACGGTGTGGAGAGTCGTAAGGCTATAGACAGAGTATTGGAAATCTATAATAACCGCTCTCAGAAGCTTCCTATTATTTCTGTCAGAATTTTTGATGAAGGTAATTTCGGTAACGAAGCTTTTTTCTCTAATAAAAACGTTGAAATTAATCAGGAAGATCGAAATTCAGAAGGAATAATCTATCCCCTTGCCGTCAAATTACGTGAGCATAAGATAAAAGCAGGAATTCCCAAAGACCGGTTAAAATTTTTAAAGCCAAATTCAGAACAGCAAATCGTTTCTGCCGCCTACTTATCTATGGAAGGCGTTGAATTGGACGTGGCCTTAGATCAAAGGCGCTCAACCGTTATTTCAAATGCAGAGGGCGGAAAGCTTTCTTTAAGGCTAAATGATTACATATACATTGATGAAAAACCATTTTGTGTCGTTACAGTTCGCTGGGATGATCAGGCTTTGGATAATGAAACTTACGATCTAACCGAAAATTTATTGGCAATAAAAAATCCCGAGTTTATTTTTGCCTCATACAAAAATACTTCTCAGGGGTTAGAGTTAATGAAAAAGTCAAGCAGACATTTTTCATCTGTTTTTTTGAATAATGCAAAACAACAGGCACAGCTTGCTGCTTTCAGAAACAGTTATTCCAGAAGTCAGGTTGACAATCTTTTCTTTTTTGCTTTTCCGTCTAAGCGTTTTCAAGATTTAATAATTGTGGGTTCCGGTTCTATAGACGCTATTTTAACTTCGACAAGAATTCGTTCTGCAATACTGTTGCTTATTTTGTTTCTGACAGTTTTAGTGGTTATTTCATGCAATTACATTTCTTCAAGAATAATAGTCGCTCCTATTTCCGGCCTAAAAGAGGGGTTAGAAGAAGTTTCGGCCGGAAGGCTCGGGATAGAAATCACCGGAGACAGTTCAGATGAGTTGGGACAGCTCTGTCACGAGTTTTCAATGATGGTGCAGGGTTTGCGTGAAAGGGAGAAGCTTGCAACTTTAATATCTGATCAAGCTGTTGAGGCTTTAAGCAAGGGCAAAAGCACCGGTTTTGATACTGAATCATTTTGCGGAGTTGCTTTGGTGTCAGACATAAGGAACTTTACAGGTGCATGCGAAAAATATAATCCGTCGTTAATAACAGATTTGTTGAACGAGCATTTTGCAGAAATGACCAAAGTGATTTCAGAACAAGGCGGAAGAATATACAAATATATCGGTGACGCTATTGAGGCTGTTTTTCCTGAGGACAGCAGATTCGAGGAAAGCGCCTCTATGCGCGCATTTAATGCAAGCTCAAGAATGATAATAAAATTGGCTCAAATAAATCGAAAAAGACGAAAAGAGAAGCTTTTTACTTATAAAATCGGAATTGGTCTGAGATACGGCGAAATGCATTCCGGGGCCGTCGGAAGTATCGATACAAGGTTAGATTACGCAATCCTCGGCGAACCTCTTAAAACTGCTGCAAAACTTGAAGCCTTATCACCGCAAAACCCTGCATTTCCTTTGGTAATAGACGAATATGTTTGTGAAACTCTTAAGCGCAACGGTTTATTGTTTGCGCGGTTAGAAAACACTGATATTCCCGCATACATTTTATCTGATCTAGGAACATCCGAATTACCCGTGGATTCTGTCGGCTTAAAAGAAAAAGAAAAAATGGCAAATAGTTATATGGCGGCTAATGAAAAAAAGGTCAGTTCAGATTCTTTTAAAAGAATAAGGGCCGGCTTTGGTATAGGAATTCCTAAAAAAATGGCATTTACTGCCGGCTTGTCATTTGTGATTTTTAGCGCATTAATTGCATTCTTGGGATATGGTGCAAGCATTTCGCAGAGATTGAATTCGGAAAAGACAAATTTATATTATTCAAATTTAAATATGTCGGAATTATTAAAAAGTGAAGAAATAGTAAAAATTGCATTTGAAAATAAAAGCAGACAATTTTTGTATGAATTGGAAGAAAAACTTGCCGGAAACATTTCTGAAGCTGAACTAAACAACTTCATCGCCGGTAAAGTCGATTTGTTTTCCGAAAATTACAATCTAAATCGCCATATGATTCATGTTTTTGACAATAAAAACAGACAGCAGGAAAAACCATTGTTTTCTAGTGCGAACGGGTTTTCTGAAAGATCTGTCAATGATTTTAAACTTATTGCGACAAGCTATCTGCAAAAAGGGTATAGAAATTTTTACAATCATATGATGGCGCGCATATTCGATGAACCTATGAATCTCGGACGCGGGATTTTTCATGAGTATTTTTCAAGAGCATTCAGAATGAATGTAAGAGACAACAACCCTTCTGAGGGGGTTCCCGAACTGATATTTTGGGACTACCTGCACTCAAAAACTCCGGATAAAAGCGGCAGATATCCTGTGCTTGGCTATTTTTTATTAACTAAAAATGCATCAGAAAAAAAAGGTGCTTTAAAACTAATTGTTGACAGCTTTACGGATGATGAATCTGATTTATTCGTTGCTGTTAAGCCTAAAGTAGGAAAAGATGCAAGATGGGTAACATCAAATGATTTTCCTGTAAATATTATAACAAAATACGAGTCGGATCCGCTTAATTTTAAAGATAATGATCATGTCACCTATTCAGGGAGTTTTTATTTGGGTTTTGCAGATTATGTTTTTCTGTTAGCCAGAAGAATTCCCTCTGAACTTAAGGGTGACCGGTTTTTGTTCATGTCGTTTTTGTTGCTGCTTTGTTTTTCTATGACAGTGCTTTTATTTAAAACATTAAAAGGCAAGACTTTTATAAATCGTTTTATTTCTGCAAAATTATGGCTTGCTCTTATCAGTGTGGCTGTAATTCCTATGATTACAGTGTTTTTCTTGTATGAACTATATTTGAATGAAGAAGAGAATGTAAGAGTTTCTCGAAAACAAGTAGAGCTTCAAAATTTTGCCAAACGATTTGAAACTACCGTTGGTTTTTCTAATCCCAGTGGTTGGAAGACTATTAAGGACATGAGTTTTTCTGGGGAAATCAGTGAAGCCGTTAAGATTATAAACAAAAACATTGAGCTTGAAGCCGCAAATAAAAAGGAGCTTGGCAGCGATTCTCTTGAGAAGCTTTTAGATTCCTGGACAAAAAACGTGGAAAATTCAAAAAACATGTCTCATTTTAGAATGAGAGAAATAATTGTTTCAGCAAAAGATTGGACACACGCTAAAAAATCTTTTGGCAGTGTTTCAGATTTTGCGCGACTGTTGGGTGAAGTTGGCAGTAAAATAACAAAGCTAGCTTCAGATTCAAGAGGCTTTTCTTCTAATGCTGCAGTAGGTTTGCAAAATGACTTGTATATTGAAGCTAGCATGAAAATGGTGAGATCTACTTTTGGAGAAGAAACATATTTAAGACTTCCTCACGCCATATCTACTCCGATGATTTTAAGGGTTGCGGATGCTACAGTTGGAATCGTTATGCATGTTGTGCCCAATATTCAAAATCCCGATTACACAATAATTTGGATGATAATGTTCGGTCGCATTTTTCCTGAGCTTGCAGCTGAATACAATGAATATCAAAACTCTTTAAAAAAACATGGATCCGGAGAAATTGACAGCGGTTTTAGAGTATTTGCCACAGAAAAAAGCGCATATGGCACAATATACTTAGGTAAGTTTGAAGCAGATCGCAATATTATGAAAAAGTATTGCGGCTATGTTTCTTTATCTAATCTTCCTGTTTCTGCAAATGTAAAGGTTTCCGGAAAAGATTACCTGCTCGAAGCTGTCAGCGGAACAGACTTATCTACTGTTACAATTCTTACGCTAGCCGATTTGTCTTCTATTAAAGATTTTATTTCAGAGAGGCGTTATATCTTTTATTTTGCCATGTTTATGTCTGCATTGTTAATTTTGATGATTGCTAACAGTGTTGCAGAAGATATTCTTGAGCCGATAAAAAAATTAACCTATGGAATGACAAGAACCAATGCCGGAGACTTCTCTTACAGAATAGGCTATGAAAGATCTGATGAACTAGGTGTTTTGTGTCAATCATTTGATCGAATGATGCGAGGTTTGGAAGAGAAGAAAATGATGGGTAAAATGCTTTCCGGATCTGCTCAAAAAGAGACATTGCACGGTCATGCCAATGCCAGCCGAAAAGCAGATTGTGTTTTATTGTATGTTGGAATACCTGATTTTTCGGGTTATATGGCCAAAATGCCTCCGGCAGTTCTTTTTGAGGATTTAAAGCGCCATGTGGCTTACATTGCGGGAGTCATTTCGGATGAAGGCGGCGAGATAGATAAAATAATAGGTGATAAGCAACTTATTGCGTTTCACCCTGACAGCAGAAGTCTTGATGAATGTTTAAAGTCGGCTTGTAAGGCCGCTTTAAGGATTTCCAGAGGAGAGGCTATGGGAAGCTTGTCATTTCCTGTCGCTCAAGGAATCAGTGTTGGAACGGTAGTTACCGGCTTTTTGGGAGTAGGGGAAAAACGCGATTTTACCGTAATCGGTGATACGGTAAATGTGGCAGCCAGAATCGAAGCTTTTGCAGAAAAACAGCGTTTTGAGCGATGTCTTGTTTCAGAAGATGTTTATAAAATGGTTTCTTCTGTCTATAAAGGGGAGTTATTGGGAGAAGTAGAACTCAAAGGAAAGTCTGAGAAGATGCCCGTTTACATTCTATTCTCCTAAAAATACGGGCGCGGTGTACATTTGAGCCTTGCTGTTTAGCAATTAAATCATTACACTATAAAGATACCATTTTAATACGGAGCGGTTATGAAGAATAAAAACAAATATTTATTTTTGATTTTTATATTGGTTTTTGCGTCTGCTGTTTTTGCAGGTGAAGACGTTAAAACTTTATTTGACAGGTATCAGGCGTTATACAGCAGATACAGAGAGGCTATCTCTGCTCAAG
>Ga0265294_10000777_pt1 | contig 43205 bp, 44 predicted proteins | sample MunlanPumphouse3_FD_192504 | JGI IMG/M metagenome (GOLD analysis project Ga0265294, IMG submission 192504) | Groundwater microbial communities from a municipal landfill in Southern Ontario, Canada - Pumphouse #3 | ecosystem: Environmental > Aquatic > Deep subsurface > Groundwater | place... | reverse complement strand
CCTGACCATACTGATCCTTGTCTGCAGGGGCCGATGTATCTGACTAATTTACATGCACAGCTTCCTGAATCGGCATTCCTGCTGAGCGGATTTTCGTTCAATCTTTTTGCCACGGTAGTACTCATAGGCGGGACCATGTTCATTATGTGGCTTGGTGAAAGGATTACGGATCGCGGACTGGGTAACGGTATTTCCCTGATCATTATGGTCGGGATCGTAGCCCGCCTGCCTTTCGCATTTGTTGCCGAGGCCGGGGACCGTTGGTCTCAATCATCCGGGGGTATCCTCATGCTGGTTGTTGAACTGATCGTATTATTCTTTATCTTTATAGCTTCCATTGCATTGGTACAAGGCGTCCGCAAGATACCTGTCCAATATGCAAAACGCATTGTAGGCAACAAGCAATACGGCGGCGTACGTCAGTACATTCCCTTGAAGATCAATGCTGCCGGAGTTATGCCTATCATTTTTGCACAGGCACTGGTGTTGTTTCCCATGATCTTTGCCAGTTTTGACGCCACCCGCGGCTTTGCAGCCGTAATGAGCAACACGCAGGGATTTTGGTATAATTTTGTGTTCTTCATTCTGGTGGTAGCCTTTACGTATTTTTATACAGCCGTAACGGTCAATCCCACCAATATGGCGGACGATATGAAAAAGAACGGAGGTTTTATTCCCGGTGTTAAACCCGGAAAGAAAACAGCCGAGTACATTGACACTATAATGTCCCGTATCACCCTGCCCGGTTCCATATTTTTGGGATTTGTGGCGATCATGCCTGTTTTTGCGCAGATGATGGGGGTGAACATGCAGTTTGCCCAGTTCTACGGAGGAACATCGCTGTTGATTCTTGTAGGTGTTATACTGGATACTTTGCAACAGATAGAAAGTCATCTTCTGATGCGTCACTATGACGGATTGATGAAGACGGGAAGGCTGAAAGGCCGTTCCAATATGTAGAGATTTAAATTGTTCTTTGTTTAATGATTATTACGAAAACCGAAGAAGAGATCGCGCTTATGCGCGAAAATGGGATGCTGGTTTCCAAAACACTTGCGGAAGTAGGAAAGCATATTGCCCCCGGGGTGACCACCGGTCATCTCAATGCAATTGCCGAGTCTTTCATTCGTGATCACGGAGCTGTTCCCGCTTTTCTCGGATATAACGGTTTTCCATTTACCCTCTGTGTTTCTGTTAATTCGGTAGTGGTCCACGGTTTTCCCGGGGATTACCTGTTGAAGGAAGGAGACATAGTTTCTGTGGATTGCGGGACAAAGTATAAGGGGTTTTTTGGGGACTCGGCCTACACTTTTGGAGTAGGACAAGTTTCCGAAGCGGCTGAACTGCTTATGCGCACCACCCGGGAATCACTTTTCAAGGGTATTGAGAAAGCCGTTACCGGTAATCGCACTGGCGATATCGGTGCTGCAGTTCAGACTTATGTGGAAGAACGGGGATTTTCAGTGGTAAGGGAAATGGTAGGTCACGGCATTGGCCGCCACCTTCATGAAAAACCGGATGTGCCGAATTACGGCAGGCCCGGTCAGGGGAAACACCTGGAAGAAGGAATGGTGATATGCATAGAACCTATGATTAACCAAGGAGGAAGAGGCGTTTACCTGGAAAGAGACGGTTGGACACTAAGAACAGCAGATAACAGGAATTCGGCCCATTACGAACTGACGGTTGTCATTCATAAAAACAAGGCAGAACTTCTGTCAACATTTGCCTTCATAGAAGGTGAAACCATATAAAAAGAAAGAGATTATAAAGGATTAACACAAATGCCCAAACAATCTGCAATTGAAAAAGAAGGTGTAATTATTGAAGCATTGTCCAATGCCATGTTCCGTGTGGAACTGGACAACGGACATGTGATAATTGCCCACATTTCGGGAAAGATGAGGATGCACTACATCCGTATCCTGCCCGGCGACAGGGTTCGGGTGGAAATGTCTCCCTATGATCTTACTAAAGGCCGCATAACCTTTAGGTATAAGTAATTATGTTTAAAGATTACTACAATGAAAGTAAAAGCATCCGTAAAAAAGCGCAGTGAAGATTGTAAAATCGTAAGACGTAAAGGACGTTTGTATGTGATTTGCAAAAAGAACCCCAAGTTCAAAATGCGCCAGGGATAAAAACCAGTAAAATAAAAAAGTATTATAAATTATGGCACGTATAGCCGGAGTAGACTTACCCAATAATAAACGCGGAGAAATAGGACTGACCTATATCTACGGGATCGGTCGCAGCTCTGCCCGGGAGATCCTGGGCAAGGCGGGGATCGATTTTGACACAAAAGTGAAGGAATGGAATGACGATCAGATCGCAGCCATCCGTTCGCTTATCACGGAAGAGTATAAAATTGAAGGAGAACTTCGTTCTTCCGTTCAAATGAATATCAAAAGGTTGATGGATATCGGTTGCTACAGGGGCATCCGTCATCGTATTGGATTGCCGGTACGCGGTCAGACCACCAAAAACAATGCACGTACACGTAAAGGACGCAAGAAAACGGTGGCCAACAAGAAGAAAGCAACCAAATAACAACTGAGATTATGGCAAAAAAATCAAATACTTCCAATAAGAAGAAAGTGGTCAAGGTGGATGCTTACGGACAAGCCCACATATCTTCGACATTCAACAATGTGATCGTGACCCTGGCTAACGGTGAAGGACAGGTTATCAGTTGGTCTTCAGCCGGAAAAATGGGATTCCGGGGTTCCAAGAAAAACACCCCATATGCTGCCCAGACAGCTGCCGCCGATTGTGCCAAAGTTGCTTATGACCTGGGATTACGCAAGGTAAAGGCATACGTGAAAGGACCCGGATCGGGCCGTGAGTCTGCCATTCGTACGATCCACGGAGCCGGTATAGAAATTACGGAAATCGTAGATGTAACCCCTCTCCCTCATAACGGATGCCGTCCCAAAGGACGTCGCAGGGTATAATTGTTGATCAATAAAAAAGAAAGAAGATGGCAAGATATACAGGCCCAAAAACAAAAATAGCCCGTAAATTCGGTGAGCCGATTTACGGTCCTGATAAAAATTACGAACGTAAGAATTATCCTCCCGGACAACACGGGATGATGAAAAAACGTAAAAAAACATCGGAATACGGTATTCAGCTTAAAGAAAAACAAAAAGTTAAATATACTTACGGTATTCTGGAACGCCAGTTCCACAACCTGTTTACAAAGGCTTCTTCCATGAAAGGCCGTAAAGGTGAAAACCTGTTGCTTTTACTGGAGAGCCGTTTGGATAACATCGTATTCCGTATGGGAATAGCTCCTTCCAGACCGGCAGCACGCCAATTGGTCACTCACCGTCATATAACGGTAGATGGAAAGGTATGTAATATACCTTCAGCCCTTCTCCGTCCCGGTGCCATAGTAGCTGTCAGAGAACGTTCCAAAAACCTGGAAGTTGTTCAGGAGAACATCTCCCGTTCTGTCAGCAAATATCCCTGGATAGAATGGGATGCCGCTTCCGTTTCAGGTAAGTTTTTGAACTTCCCGGATAGGACAGAGATTCCTGAAACTATCAATGAGCAATTAATCGTGGAGTTGTACTCCAAGTAACATTTTTAAATTTCTACAATGGCCATTTTAGCATTTCAAAAACCCGATAAAGTAATCATGCTGGAAGCAACCGACACATTCGGACGTTTTGAGTTCCGTCCCCTGGAACCCGGATACGCCACGACCATCGGAAATGCGTTACGCAGGATACTGTTATCCTCATTGGAAGGATACGCACTGACATACGTCAGGATAGACGGAGTGGAACACGAATTTGCAACCATCCCCGGAGTGATGGAAAATGTAGTGGATATCATCCTCAATCTGAAGCAGGTGCGGTTCAAAAGAATGATCGAAGACATGGATGAAGAAACGGTCAGAGTGACTGTTAAGGGAAAAGAAATTTTTTCTGCAAGTGAAATTTCCAGGCAGCTTACTTCTTTCAAGGTGCTCAACCCGGATTTTGTAATCTGTAACATGGATCCTTCGGTTTCACTTAGCATGGAATTTCATATCGGGAAAGGACGCGGATATGTCCCTGCCGAAGAAAACCGGATTGAAAATGCGCCGTTCGGGTTAATAGCCATGGATGCCATTTATACTCCCATCAAGAATGTGAATTATTCTATGGATTATTGGAGGGTGGAACAAAAAACCGACTACGAAAAACTGAACATTGAAGTTACCACCGACGGGTCCATTCATCCCAAAGACGCGCTGAAAGAAGCCGCCAAGATACTGATCCACCACTTTATGCTCTTCTCTGATGAGCGGATCAGCCTGGAGCTTCCACAGGAAGATGTCAGTTCTGAACTGGATGAAGAATCTTTGCGGATGCGTCAGCTTTTGCTAACCAAACTCTCAGACATGGAACTTTCCGTTAGAGCACTGAATTGCCTGAAAGCTGCCGAGATTGAAACATTTGCTGACCTGGTTTCGGTGCCCCGCCACGAATTGATGAAATTCCGCAACTTCGGGAAAAAATCGCTGACTGAAATTGATATGCTTATGGAGCGTCTGGATCTCTCTTTTGGAATAGACGTTACCAAGTACAACATTGAAAAGAAAGTAAAGAAACATGAGACACAGAAAGACATTTAATCACCTGGGACGTAAAACAGGTCACCGTAAGGCCATGCTGGCCAATATGGCTTCGTCCCTCATACTTCATAAGCGCATAGAAACTACTGAAGCAAAAGCCAAAGCATTGCGCGTATACGTGGAACCGCTGATTACCAAATCCAAGCTGGACACAACCCATTCACGCCGTACCGTGTTTTCCTATCTGAAAGATAAAAACGCAGTAAGTGAACTTTTTCGGGTGGTAGCTCCCAAGATCGCCGATCGCCCCGGAGGGTATACACGTATTCTTAAAACAGGTTTTCGTGCCGGAGACGCAGCCGATATGGCCATGATAGAACTGGTAGACTTCAATGAAACGGCTCTTGCCGGATCAACCAAAAAAGAAGTGAAGAAAACGACACGTCGCGGTAGGTCAAAAACTGCTAAAACTAAAACCGAAACACAAGCCCCTGTAGAAAAGCCTGCAGAAAAGTCTGCAGAAAAGCCTGCAGAAGAACCGGTTGAAGAAGCCGTGACGGAAGAAAAAACAGAAGAAACTGCTGCCGAAACGGAAAAGGAGTAAGCAGATGATCAGAAAATGTTCCCGGGAAATTTTTCCGGGAACATTTTTTTTATGCAGGAAGACCTATCTTTGTAAGATGAATTTCACTGTAGAGAACAGCGACCGGGAAAGTGCCGCACGAACCGGCAAGATTAAAACTGATCACGGAGAGATAAATACGCCCGTTTTCATGCCCGTAGGGACTCTGGCTACGGTGAAAGGGCTTTTTCACAAAGATCTGGCTGAAGATGCCAAAGCACAGATCATACTGGGGAATACCTATCACTTATACTTACGCCCAGGCACAGATGTCATTAGGAAAGCAGGCGGGTTCCATAAATTTTGCAGTTGGGATAAGCCTGTTTTGACCGATAGCGGGGGGTACCAGGTTTTTTCCCTGGCTGCAAAACGCAAGCTTACGCCGGAAGGGTATTACTTTCAATCACATATTGACGGGTCCCGGCATTTTTTTTCCCCGGAAAAAGCAGTGGATATTCAACGAGAAATAGGAGCCGATATTATCATGGCATTGGATGAATGTACACCCGGAGATGCCACATATGACTATGCCCGCGATTCTATGTTTTTAACACAACAATGGCTGGAAAGGGGTATGGCGCATTTTAACAAAACCGAAGAACTGTACGGTTATAGCCAGGCTTTTTTCCCTATTGTACAGGGATGTACGTATCCCGGGTTGAGGAAACAGGCAGCTGAACATGCTGCCTCACTGGAAGCCGAAGGATATGCTGTAGGGGGACTTTCCGTAGGGGAACCGGCCGAGGTTATGTATCAGATGATTGAAACCATACACCCGTACCTGCCTGAAGACAAACCCCGTTATTTAATGGGGGTGGGGACCCCTGCCAATATTCTGGAAGGGATCGCCCGGGGAATTGATATGTTTGATTGTGTCATGCCTACAAGAAACGGCCGTAACGGCATGTTATTTACCCGGGACGGTATTTTGAATATCAAAAACCGGAAATGGGCAGACGACCTTTCTCCCGTTGATGAAAAGGGAACCTCCTTTGTAGACCGGACCTATTCACGTGCCTATTTAAGACATCTGTTTGTTGCAGGTGAAATGCTGGGGCCGCAGATAGCCAGTCTGCATAACCTGGCGTTTTATTTGCAACTGGTTAAGGAAGCTGCTGAACATATAGTAAACGGGGATTTTGTCTCCTGGAAGAATCAAATGGTTAAACGTATGGAAACGAGGCTGTAATGCAAAGGAATAAAAACAACAGACGACCGTACAATTTCCATATTACCACGCTTGACTGGTATATAATACGGAAATTTATAGGCACGTATTTTTTTGCTATTCTTATAATTATTGGCATCGTTATCATATTTGACATCAGTGAAAAGATTGACGATTTTGTAGACAAAGAAGCGCCTCTTAGAGCCGTTGTGGTAGATTATTACATGAATTTCATCCCGTATTTCATGAATATGTTTTCCCCGTTGTTCGTCTTTATTTCCGTGATTTTCTTCACCTCCAAACTGGCCGGACACAGCGAAATCATTGCCATGCTCAGCGGGGGTATCAGTTTCAACAGGATCATGTATCCGTATATTTTGTCTGCTTTGTTCATCGCCATTCTCTCACTGGCATTGAACTGGTTTGTTATACCACCTGCCAACAAGAACCGTCTGGCATTTGAAGAACACTACTTGAAAACAAGGACGGAATACAACCGCAATATTCATTACCAGGTGGAACCCGGTTCATATGTTTATATTGAATCCTACAATACATGGAACTCTACGGCCATTCGCTTTACACTGGAAACCTTCCGGGGTAACGCGCTGATCTCAAAACTTTCAGCAGAAACCGCCCGATGGGATTCCACTTCCGGTAAATGGCGCCTGAATGAATACAATATCCGCCGTTTTTCGGACACAGCACATAAAGTAACCTGGGGCAGGCAGCTGGATACCCTGATAAACATTACGGGGGCGGATCTGGTCCGTCGTAAGGAGTCCGTGGAACAGTTCAATCTCAGCCAGCTGAACCGCTTTATAGAAACACTCAGAATGAGGGGAGACACGAATATTAAATTTGCCCTGATACAAAAAAATTCAAGGCTGGCCATCCCGTTTTCCTCGTTTATTCTTACAATCATGGGAGTGGCCTTGTCCTCCCGTAAAAGAAGGGGAGGTATGGCTTGAATATCGGGATCGGGATCGCTTTGAGTTTTTCCTACATTCTATTCCTGAGGTTTTCGGAAATGTTCGTACATGCCGACACGTTGCCGCCGGCCATAGCTTTATGGATACCCAACGTGCTGTATGCTATGATCGCATTGGTATTGTATCGCCTGGCTCCAAAATAAGGATATAAAACCTGAGATTTATATGAGTAAAACTATTTTAATTGTAGGAGCCGGAGGGCAGATAGGATCGGAGCTGATTCCGCATATGCAGGCTATTTACGGGGAAGACCGTGTAATTGCCGCCGAATTACGTCCTGAAGTGTGCAGCAAATTATCGGAAAGAGTTCGTGTTGAATGTCTGAACGCTTTGGATACAGCAGCTTATGCAGAAGTAATAAAAAAATACAGGCCAGACTGGATCTTCAACCTGGTGGCCGTACTTTCGGCAACAGGCGAAAAGAATCCACAGACGGCATGGCACATCAATATGGGCGCCCTGCTCAACAGCCTGGAACTGGCCAGGGAATACGGATGCGGTGTTTTTACCCCCAGTTCCATTGGAGCTTTCGGGAACAACACTCCTTCAAACGGAACGCCTCAGGATACCATAATGAGACCGAATACCATATACGGAGTTTGTAAAGTATCCGGCGAACTTCTGTCAGATTATTATTTTTCCAGGTTTGGAGTAGATACACGTAGTGTTCGTTTCCCGGGCATCATTTCTCACGGAACGCTTCCCGGAGGGGGTACAACAGACTATGCCGTTGAGGTATTTTACGCGGCAGTAAAAGGGGAGTCCTTTACCTGTCCTATTTCTCATAACTCTTATATGGATATGATGTATATGCCGGATGCCCTGCAGGCATGCAGCAGCCTTATTGAGGCAGATCCGGAACGATTGGTGCACCGGAACAGCTTTAACATTACGGCTATGAGCTTCTGCCCCAGGGAACTGTTTGAAGTCATCCGCAGGCGAATTTCGGGTTTTCGGATGGATTACCAGCCAGATCCGGTAAAGCAGGCTATAGCTGATTCCTGGCCCAATTATATGGACGATTCCTGTGCACGTGAAGAATGGGGCTGGAATCCTAAATGGGATATCGATGCCATGGCAGATGACATGTTAAAAAATCTGAAAGCAAAATTGTTGAAGTGAGATGGATTATTTATTGATTGTTGCAGGTTTTGTTTTATTAACTGCAGGAGCCAATTTTCTTATAAACGGGGCGACCGGACTGGCTGCCAAATTTAAAATATCTAACCTGGTGATTGGATTGACAGTGGTTGCTTTTGGCACTTCCACCCCGGAACTGGTAGTTAATGTGGTGGCGGCTATCGAAGGCAGCAATGAAATTGCCTTGACCAATGTTCTGGGAAGCAATTCCATAAACACGTACGTCATACTCGGCCTTTCTGCTTTATTTTTTCCTTTGTTGACACAACGTTCTACCATTCGTGTGGAGATCCCGCTGAGTTTGTTCGCGGCAGTGGCGGTGCTTGTACTGGGGAGCGGTTTGATCTTTTCTCCGGTGACGGGAATATCCCGTCTGGACGGGGTGTTTTTCCTTGTGTGCTTCATTGCATTTATGCTTTATGTCTTTTACCTTGCAAAAAAAGGGGAGGCGCCTGTGGCAGATGAAAATTACCGGCCCATGGGCATTGCCAAAGCGGTGCTTTTCGTGCTTGGCGGACTGGTAGGACTGACCCTTGGGGCCGAGATAATTGTCCGTTCCGCGGTAAACCTGGCTGTTTCGTGGGGTGTAAGCCAGGCTGTGGTGGGGGTGACGATAGTGGCTTTGGGAACATCACTTCCCGAGTTGGCCACTTCCGTGGCCGCCGCCTATAAAAAGAGCGCTGATATTGCCGTAGGAAACATCATCGGATCCAATATATTCAATGTTTTCCTGGTATTGGGCGTAAGTGCCCTAATCAGGCCGCTTCCTATGTATCCGAACCTGATGGCAGATGCAGCCGTAGCGGCAGCAGGAAGTCTGTTGTTACTGGTTTTTGTGGGAACCGGCAAAAAACACACGCTTAAGAGAACGCACGGAATCATCCTGCTGGCAGTCTATGCCGCGTACCTTGCGTGGATCATTGCTACGTTGTAAATGCTACAGGAACATCCCGATCATGGAAGCCGACAACAAACCGGCCAATGTGGCGCCCAACAGGGCCCTGAAACCGTATTTGGCCAGTAAATGCCTTTGGTTGGGAGCAATACCCCCAATGCCGCCTATCTGTATCCCGACAGAGGCAAAATTGGCAAAACCGCATAAAACATAGGTGGAAATGATTAGTGATTTTGTGCTGACAAATGAACCGGCCTGGATCATTTCTGCCAGGCTGCTGTATCCTACAAATTCTGTCATTATAAGCTTCTCTCCCAGCAATCGGCCTACCAGGGCAAGATCCTGTCCGGTAACACCGGTTAACCAGATCACGGGAGCAAAAAGATAAGAAAGAATGCATTCCATGGACAGGCTGTCGTACATCCCGTTGGTCCAGTTGGCAATCAGGTTGTTCAAATGGGTCCATTGGCCTACTTTCCCGAATATGTAATTCGCTCCGGCTATCAAAGCATAAAAGACCAGTAACATGGCCGCTACGTTAGCTGCCAGTTTAAGACCGTCAATAGATCCGTTGGCAATGGAATCCAACGCGTTTTTTCCCATTTTTTCCTTGGAAACGCTTACCGAGTTGTCGATGGCTTCGGTCTGCGGTACCAGGATCTTGGCCATGGCTATGGCTCCGGGTGCTGCCATGACCGAGGCGGAAAGAAGGTGTTTGGCAAAGGCTACGCTCATTTGAAGGTCTCCGCCTCCCAACATCCCTATGTAAGCAGCCAGTACACCGCCGGCCATAGTGCTCATGCCCGCTGTCATGACGAGCATGACCTCGGACTTTGTCATTTTAGGAATATACGCCTTTACCAGCAGCGGAGCTTCAGTCTGTCCCAGGAAAATGTTTCCGGCAGTGGAAAGACTCTCGGCACCGGACAGGCGCATGAGTTTTGTAAAGACCCAGGCCATTACCCAAACCACTTTCTGGATGATTCCCCAGTAAAAAAGCAGGGAGGTAAGTGCCGAGAAAAAGATGATAGTGGGCAGGATCTGGAAGGCAAAAACGTAGCCGAACCGGCTTTGGTCCATCAGCGAGCCGAACAGAAACTCAGATCCTGCTCTTGTCCAGTCCAGAACTTTTACGAAAGCCCTTCCGAAGACATCAAAAACCATCTGTACGGCAGGTACGGATAAGATCCCTATAGCAATGAGCAATTGCAGGGCAAGGGCTATTCCCACGGTGCGCCAGCTGACATGGCGCCTGTCAGTGCTGAAAAGCCAGGCGATTAACAACAAGGAAAAAATACCCAGCAAACCCCTAAGTATGGATTTAATGTTGAAGACGAATTGACGACTTTCCAGGATACCCTGGTAGGGATTCTCAGCTTCCAGGATTTCTGTGCCGGACTGAACCACGAGAGTGGAATCGTTTTGTGCCTGCATGACATTTACCGATAACACCATACAGAACAGAAGGAATAGAATTTTTTTCACAAGGATGGTTTTTGGAGTAACAACGCAAAGATAAACAAAATGCTAACTTTGCGCATATGGAATGGCAAACAAAAATCACAACAGAATCTCTACAACCCCCGTTTTCTTACGCAACACGATTCCTGTTCGCGGGATCCTGTTTTGCACAGGAAATGGCACAGCAGATGAGGGAGCTGCATTTCCAGGTAGCTGAAGATGCTTTTGGACCGTTGTTCAACCCTGCTTCCATTGCTTCCGCACTGGAGCGTCTGGAAAATCCGGGATTCTTTACTTCCGAAGATGTAATGCAATTCCCTTATGAAGCCTTCGGCTCCCTGTCCCATCATACTTCATTTTCCCGGGAAAATCCGGAGGCATTTCTGGATCATGCCAATGTTTGTCTGAAAAAAGCGGCGGATTTTTTCAAAGCGGCAGGTATTGTTATTATTACATTGGGGACAGCCTGGGTTTACAAATACAACGGTGGAGTAGTGGCAAATTGCCACAAAATGCCGGCCCGTCTGTTTGACCGAGTTTTTCTGGAACCATTGGATATTTTTGAAATGTTGGCACCTGTTATTGAACGGAACAGGGATAAAACATGGATCATGACCGTCAGCCCCATACGTCACCTGGCCAACGGGGCGCACGGCAACCAATTGAGCAAGGCTTCGCTTCATCTTGCCATAAAACGATTGCAGGAAAGATTTTCCGGTATATGGTATTTTCCATCTTATGAACTGATAATGGACGAATTGCGTGATTACAGGTTTTATGCCACCGACCGCTGCCACCTTACGCAGGAGGCTATTGCATATATTCGGGAACGTTTTCTGGAAGCTGCTGCAGATCAGGAAACCATGGCACTTGTCAGAGAAATGGAGAAGCTTAATACTTCTTTGGCACACAAGCCCCTTTTTCCCCGGTCCGGATCTTATGAGAAATTTATTAAAAATCTGGATAAACAAAGGGCTGAATTGCTGCAAACTATTGGAAACAAAATAAAAAAGTGTTAGATTTGTGGCAACTACATTGTAAAAATTCATTTAACCTAATATTTACTATTATGAACAAAGCAGATCTTATTGCCGCAATGGCTGCAGAATCCGGACTTTCAAAAGTTGATTCAAAAAAAGCGCTGGACGCTTTTCTTGCTACCACGACCAAAGCAATGAAAAAGGGTGAAAGAGTTACTCTTGTGGGGTTTGGCTCATTTGTTGTAGGACACAGGGGCGAAAGGACAGGACGTAATCCTCGTACCGGGGCTACCATTAAAATCAAAGCAAAAAAAGTTGTTAAGTTCCGCCCCAGTATTGAACTGTAGCCAAGGTTACAACATCAGCCTGATGCAAATCGGGTTAGAAAAAGGAGGACGCGTATGTTCTCCTTTTTATGTACGTATTCAGGATAAATGAAGCAACATATTACTGTTATAGGCATAGTATTAGAGATCTTTCTGGGATTGATGTTGCCGGCAACCGCGTTGCATGCACAGACAACGCATACCCTGTCCGGAAAGGTTCTGGATTCGCATGAAGGAGAAATGCTTACGGGAGCCGTTGTCAGGGTATTGGATGGAAATAATACCTGGACATTGACAGATGCGCGTGGCTATTTTGTTTTGAACCTTCCTGAAGGCCCCGTGAAACTGGAAGTTTCCTATATCGGTTACGAAACACAGGTACACGAAATGATGCTTGACAGGAACAAGGACACCGTGTTCTTTCTGGCACCATTGTCCTATTACCTGGAAAGCGTTACCGTTTTTGCTGAAAGTGCCGGAACAAGACTCCGCAGTGCAGAAATGAGCATAGAACGAATAGATGCAGAAGTCATCCGGCGGGTTCCCACGCTATTCGGAGAAGTGGACCTTTTAAAAGTAGTGCAGATGTTACCCGGAGTACAGGCGGCCTCTGAAGGGAGCAGCGGGTTTCATGTCCGGGGAGGGAGTCCGGACCAGAACATGATCTTGTTTGATAATGCAACGTTGTACAATGTGTCCCATATGCTGGGCTTTTTCTCTATTTTCAATTCCGATGCCGTCAGTGATATGACCTTGTACAAAGGAGATATCCCGGCCCGTTTTGGCGGACGTCTGTCGTCCTTATTGGATGTAATACCGGCCGATGGAGCCGGGCGTTTTTCCGTTAACGGTGGTATTGGATTGATATCCAGTAAAATAGCCATACAAGGCAGCATCGCTGGAGACAGGCTGACATACCTGGCGGCTGGAAGACGGACCTATGCGGATCTTTTTCTGCCTCTGGCAAAAAATGAATTGGTCAAAAATGCTACCATACATTTTTATGATCTAAATGGCAGGGTGCGTTGGCGGATAAATGACAACAATTACGTTTACCTGACATTATACAACGGACGGGACAAGTTCGCGATTTCCGACATGGGTGTCAAATTCGGGAATTCGGTAGCGGCAATAAACTGGAACCATACGTTTTCCGATCGTTTTTTCATGAAACTGCATGCGACTTATACCAATTATGATTACGACTTTAAAGGCAGCACCAACGAAATGAAAATGGAGTGGGTCTCCCGGATACAGGATGCCGGAATGCGTCTTGATTTCACGTACATGCCTGCTGCCGGGCACCTTTTTGAATTTGGCTATACATCTAATTTTCAATGGTACCAGCCGGGTAAAGCTATAGGTATCGGAGAACTGGAAAGCGGGGTCCGGATAGAACAGGATATTACCATGTCCCGACGCCAGGGATTTGTTAATGTGTTGTTTTTTTCCAATGAGCACAAGCTGTTCAACAAAAGAATGGAATTGCGTTACGGCTTACGGCTGAACCGGTTTGATAATGCAGGTCCTACAACTTTATACAGAGTGGATGAGAACTACAACCTTATTGAAGAAGAAGGGGTGGATATTCCTTCGGGAGACTTTTTTCATCATGAATACGGTTTGGAACCGCGTTTGGGTATCTCTTACCTGGCGACTCCCAATATTGCAGTTAAAGCCTCTTACGCACGCACACTCCAGTATGTTCATTTGCTTTCGTTTTCCTCAGCCGGGTCTCCTATGGAGATATGGATTCCGTCCAGTCCCTGTATAAAGCCGCAATCATCGCATCAGGTTTCAGCGGGGGTTTTTGCCACCCTGTTCAGGAAAGATTATGAAGCTTCCGTAGAACTGTTTTATAAAGACCTGGACAATGTGCTGGATTTTAAAGATCACCCAAACTTGTTATTGTACGACAAAATAGAAACGGAATTGCGTTTTGGAACCGGGAAGAGTTACGGTGCCGAATTTCTTCTCAGAAGGAACAAAGGGGCTCTGACGGGCTGGGTCAGTTATACCTGGTCCCGTTCTTTCCGGACCATTCCCGGTGTAAATAACGGGCAGAAATACCGTTCTCCCTCTGACCGCCCCCATAATATCAATGTAGTTCTGTTTTATGACATTTCGCCACGCCTAGAGGCTTCACTAAACTGGATCTATGCAACCGGTCAGCCCGTTACTTTGCCGGAAGGACGTTACTGGTTCTATAATGAACTGATTCCGGTATATACGGAAAGAAATTCTTACCGCATGTCAGATTATCACCGAATGGATGCTTCGTTGACCATCAGGCTGGGAAACATGAACAGGCGGTGGAAGCATTCCCTGAATATTTCCGTGTACAACCTATACGGGAGAAAAAACCCGTGGGCGATCAATTTTCGCATGAACCCTAAGGGGGAACAATACCTGGAAATGACATACCTGTTTAGTGTCGTTCCGTCCATAACCTGGAATTTCAGTTTTTAGAAAAATGAGACACATTAAGATCATACATACAGCTGTTATTCTTCTGGTCATCCTGGGTGGAGCAACAGGTTGTTCCGAGCCTATAGAGCTGAAAGGGGATGACATGGAATCCCGGTTGGTGATCACGGGAACGCTCTCCACCGAACCAGGATACCAGATCATTGAGATTTCTTCCACAGCCCCGTATTTTGGCACGGAATTGCCGGAAAACATAGATGCTGCAAAGGTGGTGCTCAACGAGAAGGAATTAACCAGGGATGCCCCAGGGATCTATACCACGGGAGAAAATTTTGCAGCCGTCGAGGGAGAAACTTACATGCTGGAAGTGTGGATAGATTACGACGGGGACGGGCAGCAGGAATATTACTCAGCCACTACGACGGTGCCTTATATTCACGTGTTGGAATCGTTGTCAGTGAGATCGCTGGTCCCGGGAGAGGTTGACGTTCCTTTTGTATTGCTGGCCGGATTCCAGGATACTCCCGGAGATGATTATTACGGGGCCGCCTTGTGGATCAATAACGAACTGTACAGCAACAGGATATTAAGGTATTACATCCATTCACTGAACGATTACTCCCAGGACGGATCGTACATTCGTTATCCCATTCCGGAATGGATCATTACTGAATCATTGGTGTGGGACAATGGAGAAACATATGATTTGTATTCCGGAGACGTACTAACTGTTGAATTGCAAACGCTCAGTGAAGAATACTACCGGTTTTTACAGGAAGCCAAAATTGAGAAGAACCAGCATTTTCCACTTTTCTCCGGTCCCAGGGGAAATGTTACCGGAAACATATCAGGTGGCGCTTTGGGAATATTCGGCTCTTACGCGGTAAGCCGGAAATCGGTTATTCTTCCCAAATGCCCCGGTCTTCCGGAAAGACAGTAGGATGTGTCATGTAGATCAACAGGGGGCCGTTCCGGAAATGTACTTCCAGCCGGTTGGCGGTACAAATATTAAGAGTCGCTTTCCAAAAAGAGTCAAAAACCACGTTTTCTACGGAATATTGCACCCCCTTGACTTGTAGTTTCAAGGCAGGGTCCAGTCCAAAAAAAGAAACGGGATTGTCTTTGATACAAGGTATGGAAAAACGCACAAACCCGTCTGCCTCAGGTGTTTTGTCAGTATAAGCCCAAAAAGTGCCGTAATCGGTAACCATTTGCACTTTATCCATCATTTGGGCATAATCTCCCAGCAGTGAAATATTTCCCAGCATATGGTCTTCCCTCAGCCCGGTAGCCCCCAGAATGGTGATATGGCGGATCCCTTTTTCATGACAGTATTGCACTGCCTTGGTAAGGTCGTTTGTGTTTTGGTCCGTATTTCTGACCAAACGGGATGCATACCTCTTTTTCATGGGATACGACAATGAATCCAGATCTCCCACGATGATATCAGGATCTCTGCTCCTGAGGTTATTTACGGCGCCATCGGTACAGACGAGCATCTTTGCCTGGTGTAATATCCGCAGGGGATACGGATGAAAAGGATAAGCTCCCTGTGCAAGTATGACTGCCCGGTCTGTCATGCTATTGAAAAATTGCGTTATCTGAATTTCTGAATCCGGCCAGGAAAGCAGGTGTTTTCAAGTGTTTTTTTCCGGGGGTCTGTAATTCCAGTATATGTACAAAGCCTTTATTGCATGCTACTTTTAACGTTTTTTTCCCGTCTGTGACAATACTGCCGGGCTTTTCCCGGTGGGGCAACCATTCTGCCCCGGCCCTGAATATTTTTACGTCCTGAACCACATCCCCGTTTTTAAGGGTAGCGTAGGCGGCGGGAACAGGACTTAGTCCGCGGACAAGATTCGTTATACGGACAGGATCCAGAGACCAGTCGATCCGGCAGGTATCACGTGTAATTTTTGGTGCCGTTTTCAGATCGTTTTTGGAAACCAGCTGTTGAGGAGTGGCTTTCAGGGACCCGGTCCACAAACCATCTATTGTTGTGGCAATCAATGGTCCCCCGGCAGTCATCAGTTTGTCGTGCAGCGACCCCGCATCATCTTCCGGATCAATGGTGACAGGTTCCTGCAAAAGAATGGCCCCGGTATCCATGTGATCATCTATGAGGAAAGTAGTCAGCCCGGTTTCCTGTTCCCCGTTTATCAAAACATGGTTAATGGGGGCGGCGCCCCTGTATTGCGGCAACAACGATGTATGCAGGTTAAAACAGCCGCAGGAAGGTATTTCCCAGACACAGCGAGGTAACATGCGGAAGGCCACAACCACGAAAACCGGGGCGTTCCATTGCCTGAGCGTTTCCAGAAAAACAGTGTCCTTCAAAGACTCCGGCTGCAGAACCGGGATTCCAAGTTCTACAGCTGTGGTTTTTACTGCCGACGAACGGGCTGTCATGCCTCTTCCGGCAGGTTTGTCGGGAACGGTAACAACCCCTTTAATGAAATATCCCTGCCCGGCAAGCATGGAAAGAATCCCTGCTGCAAAGCCGGGTGTTCCCATAAATACGATTTCAGGTTTGTTTTTTACGTTTGTCATGGCCAAAGGGTAGGTGTTTTTTGATCTTTTTCAAAAAAACAAGATACGCATCTTTATTGAATAATGCCGAGTCTGTGGTGGCCTTGTAGGTGAGAAAAACGCCAATGGGTAACAATACCAACGCAGAGATCATGGTCCCCATGGCCGCCGAGACAGAACCGTCTGTAGCCAGTTTTTTCCCCGAAATGTCAATAACATAATAAACAACAAAGAATAACATTGACACGATTACGGGAGTGCCCAGCCCGCCTTTACGGATAATGGCGCCCAGCGGGGCGCCTATGAAAAAGAAGATGAAACAGGCGAAAGCAACGGTAAATTTCCGGTACCATTCCACTCTTGTCCTTCTCAGCGGCAGGTGTATCTGGAATTCTTCCACCACAAAAGCATCCACCTGGTTGGACAATTGGTCTGTCTTTCCGAGAGCTCTGTTCATAAGATCTGTAAAATGCGGATGGTTTTCCAGGGAAGGGAGCGTGTCAAGGGGAAAATATCCTTTGTATTCCTGTTTGTTGGCAGTGTCCAGTTGGCGCGCGTAGGTAAGTCCTCCGGTAATGAGCATACGCTTGAGGAACTGGCTGTGTGCAATGGAATACAGTGAATCCAGTGAATCCCTTCTGTGTGCCAGGCTGCTGAGGCCCTGGGCCATCACATCATTCCCAAACCTGTCTCCGTCCCGGCGCTGGAAGGCGTAATTTGTCAATTCAATGATAATATCCTGTCTTTCAAATTTAATGCGTTGCATGGCAAAAGACGTATCTGCCGAGGACTGCCGGTCTCCTTCTTCGTAGGACTCACCGCTGTATAGGGTAAAAATGATATTTCTCTTATCCTCGGTAAGTCTCAACGCTCCGGAATCGGCCAGGGTCACGCTGGTGTTTCCCCTGCGGGAACTGTGGTTGTATACCATCACATCGTACAGCATATCGGTTTTTTCGTCCCTTTCCTCTACCCGAAGACTGTAATTGTCAATGCCGTTATAGAAAATCCCCGTAGGGATGCGTATTTCCTCTTTTGTCCGGGAAATATCATCCCGCAATGCAAAAATGTTTTTGTAAGCCAGCGGCATCAGGTTGTTGGCTGCAAAAAAAGCTCCGATTGAAATAAAAAACGAAAGAATAATCAGGGGGCGCATAATGCGCTGTAAGGGAATGCCGGCCGCTTTCATGGCCAGCAATTCGTTGAATTCCCCCAGGTTGCCCATGGTCATAATTGAGGCCAGCAGGGTAGCCAGGGGAAGTGCCATGGGGATGACGGTGCATGTCCCCCAGAAAAGAAATTCCAGGATCACTTTTAATCCGAGTCCTTTTCCAACCAGTTCATCAATGTATACCCACAGAAACTGCAATATAAGCACGAAAAGTACTATGAAAATTGTCAGAAACAGGGGGCCCAGGAAAGAACGGACCAGAAATCGGTCAAAAATTTTCACCGTCTTTTATTATTTAAAGGTTCTTCAATGCATCGGCAATGGTGTCCAGTGCAGCTTGCAGTCCTTCCGGATCCTTGCCTCCCGCAGTAGCGTAAAAGTCCTGTCCTCCTCCTCCTCCACGGATATGGGTGGAAGCCTTACGAATGATTTCCGAGGCATTCCATCCGGCTTTGACCAGGTCATCAGATATGAGCAGGGTCAGGTTGGCCTTGCCGTTATGTTCATAGGCAGCGGCAAAGGCCATATTGCCGGAAGTCGCGTTCCGGAAGGAAAAAGCCAGGTCTTTTATTAGTTCGGGCATGTACACGCCCCGAAGTGATACAAATTGAATGCCGTTCAAACCGATCCTTTGTTCCCAGAGTGATTCCCGGAGTGCTGCAGCCCTTTCCCGTATGTTTTGTTCCATGGCTTTCCTGAGATCGTCGTTCTCCCGGACCAGTTTTTTGAGAGACGTGATTACATCCGGATTGTCATTCATCATATTGCGTACACCGGACAGGATGGTTTCCAGTTCTTCCATTTTCCTTTCCACGGCAAGGCCCGTAATGGCTTCAATCCTGCGAACGCCTGCAGCAATGGCGCTTTCGTTCACAATTTTGAACATACCGATATTTCCGGTGGCCATTGTGTGAGTTCCGCCGCATAATTCAATGGAATCTCCAAAACGGATCACGCGCACCTTTTCGCCGTATTTTTCTCCGAATAAAGCCATGGCCCCCATCTGACGAGCTTCTTCCAGGGGAATGTCTTTTAGGGTTTCCCGGGAAATGTTGCTGCGGATCAGGCTGTTGACCAGACGTTCGGTTTTTTTTATCTCATCGGGTTCAAGGCGTACATAATGGGAAAAGTCAAAACGGAGTCCGTCCGGGGAGACGTGAGAACCTTTCTGTTCAATGTGTGGCCCCAGAATTTTTCTGAGAGCATAGTGCAACAAATGTGTTGCGGTATGGTTGTTGGCTATTGCCTGTCTGCGTTCTTCATCAACTACGGCATAAAATTCTGTTTCAGGATTTTCCGGAATTTTTGAGGTTATATGAAGGATCAGGTTATTCTCTTTGACAGTGTCCGTTATGCGAACCTTTTCCCCCTGGGTATTTTCCAGGAACCCGGAATCTCCGGTCTGTCCCCCGCTTTCCGCATAAAACGGGGTTTGGTCAAGTACTACCTGGTAGTATTCCCTGTTTTTTGATTTTACCTTCCGGTACCTGGTAATTCTTGCGTATGCCCTTGTGGTTTCATAACCAAGGAAAACCGGCTGAACGATAGGTCTTAATTCTATCCAATCACCTTCTTTGGCCTGCGTGGCTTGCCGGGCACGATCCTTTTGGGCCTGCAATTCTTCTTCAAATTCTGATGTATTTACCGTAATCCCTTTTTCCCTGGCCATCAAAATGGTCAAGTCCAGGGGAAATCCATACGTGTCGTACAGCAAAAAGGCATCCTTGCCGCTGAATTCCTTAAGGGTTTCGTCTCGCGTGAAATATTCAAACAAACGTATACCTTTCTCAAGAGCTCGCAGGAACGCTTCTTCTTCCTGGCGAATGATGTTCTGTATGATCTCTTTTTGTTTTTCCAGCTCGGGGAATGCCTGTCCCATCTCCCGGATAAGGGCGGGGACCAGGTCACACAGAAAAGGTTTGTCAAATCCCAGGAAAGTATAACCGTAACGTACGGCCCTGCGAAGAATGCGCCGGATAACATACCCGGCTTTCACGTTGGAAGGAAGCTGACCATCCGCAATGGAAAAACAAATGGCTCTCAAATGATCGGCGACAACCCGCATAGCGACATCTGTGTTTGTGTCCCGTCCGTATTCTTTTCCGCACAATTTGCCGGTGGCTCCTATCAGGTTTTGGAACAGGTCTGTATCGTAGGTACTGAATTTTCCCTGGATGGCTACGCACAAACGTTCCAGTCCCATTCCGGTATCCACATGCTTCTGCGGGAGCATTACCAGTTTGCCGTCTGCTTTCCGGTTGTATTGTATAAATACCAGATTCCATACTTCCACCACCAAAGGATGTCCCGTGTTGACCAGGGAAGCTCCCGGGATGACGGCACGGTCTCCAGGAGGCCGCAGGTCAATATGTATTTCACTGCAAGGACCACATGGTCCTGTATCACCCATTTCCCAGAAATTGTCCTTTTTGTTTCCGGCAATAATCCGCTCTTCCGGCAAAAAACGACTCCAAATGGCACGGGATTCTTCATCGGCGGCAATGTCGTCGTCCGGGGCACCTTCAAATACCGTGGCATAAAGGCGGTCCGCATCCAGCTTGAAAACGTCATGCAACAATTCCCAGGCCCAGGAAATCGCTTCCTCTTTAAAATAATCGCCAAAACTCCAGTTGCCCAGCATTTCAAACATGGTATGGTGGTAAGTATCGTGTCCCACTTCTTCCAAATCGTTATGCTTCCCACTCACTCTCAAACATTTTTGGGTGTCGGCGACACGTTTGTACAGAGCGGGTTCATTGCCCAGGAACCAGTCTTTAAACTGGTTCATGCCGGCATTGGTAAACATCAGCGTGGGGTCGTTTTTAATTACCATGGGAGCCGAGGGCACGATGGTATGTCCTTTCTTTTCAAAAAAATCCAGAAATGTTTTCCTTATATCGCCAGAGGTCATTTTCTATAATATTATCGGGCAAATATACCGCTTTTTACTAAAATTACTTATCTTTGCACGTTAATAACGTGTTAACAAACTTAATGGCAGGGAGAAGAAAATACAAATATAATCCGGAATCACTTTCTTACGAACTGCAAAGACCTTCTTTGCGCTACTACCTTGTACGGACATTGATCATACTTCCTGTAAGTATGGTGATAGCTTTTGGGTATTACGTGCTCTATACGGAAGGATTTAATCTTAAGACACCCCGTACTGTACGCCTGGAAAGGGAATACAACACCGCCCGGTCAAACCTGGAACTGATAAACAAACAAATAGGGCAGTCCGAAATGAAATTGGAGGATCTGCAGATCAGGGACAACAACATTTACAGGAATATTTTTGGAATGGAGCAGATCCCTCCCGAAGTCAGAAATGCCGGATTCGGAGGATCCAACCGGTATCCGTATTTGGAATATTCGGAAAACTCGGCCCTTTTAATAAATACCGCACTGCATTTTGACAAGCTCATGAAAAAAGCGTATATCCAGTCCAGGTCTTTTGATGATGTGGAAAGGGTGGCCGGTCAGGCGGGGGAGGTTGCCAAATGCATTCCTTCTATTTTGCCGCTTCCCGAGGATACTAAGCATTTCAGATGGTCAGGTGCCTTCGGGTACAGAAAAGATCCGGTATACGGAGATATCCGAATGCATGAGGGAATAGATCTTACCGGCGCTACCAATTCCCCGGTTTATGCCACGGGAGACGGGAAAGTGGAGACTGTTCGTTACGAATACAACGGCTATGGACGTTATATCATAGTTGATCACGGATTCGGATACAGAACACGCTATGCCCACTTGAATCAAGCCTCGGTTTACGAAGGCCAGCCGGTAAAACGCGGAGAACAAATTGGACTTCTGGGCTCAACAGGCAAATCTACCGGGCCCCATGTGCATTACGAAGTAATTTATATGGGACGCCCTGTCAATCCTTACAACTATTTCAACAACAATATTGCCACAGAAGATTACCACGCGGTAATTTTGGGCGGACGCCAATAATTTCCGGAAATGAACCGTTACCAGTTCAATGAAGAAAAGTTGGAATTCACCAAAGTGCGTCCCAATATCAAAACGGTTTTCAAACGCATCTTTTGGGTTTTCCTGGGCAGTATCGCACTGGCCCTGGTTTACTATTTGATATTCGGTATGTTCATTTTATCTCCTGCCGAAAGAAACCTGGTTCGTGAAACTGAATTGATGCAGAGTGAATATGAAAGACTGAGCCGGGAAACAGAAAATCTGAACAAAGTCATTGAGGAATTGGAGGTGCGGGATAAAAACATATACGGAACGGTGCTTCACTCAACGCCGTTGGAATTGACGGAAGAAATTGATATTTCGCATTACCGGGCCCTTGTTGAGGATCCTTCCTTTGCGCTGGCTTATCATGCTGATTCAGTGATAACGGGACTGGAAAGAAAAGCCGCCCTGGTAACCCGTGCTTTGTACATGGCCGGAAACCAGGTATACGATCAACTTGACAGCCTGGATTACCTTCCGGCTGCTTTCCCTTTGCGCAACCCACCCATGGAAGCTATGGGTGCTACCATAGGACGCAGGATACATCCGTTTTATAAAATTCCCATAGACCATACCGGAATGGACTTTCTGGCGGGTCTGGGAACCGATGTGCTGGCCACGGCAGGCGGGCGTGTGGTCAATGTTTCCCGCTCTGCCAGGGGCAGGGGAAATGTGGTGGAGATAGAACATCCTTACAGGGGATACAAAACGGTTTATGCCCATTTGAGCGATATTTTTGTGAGGAAAGGACAGTATGTAGAAAGAGGGATGGTAATAGCCCGTGTGGGATCTTCCGGAATGTCTTTCATGCCCCATTTGCATTATGAAATTCAGCAAGAGGGACTGATTAGGGATCCGGTACATTATTACTTCATGGATGTTTTGCCCGGAGAATACAGGCAGATTATGCTTACGGCATACAATACAGGTCAATCTTTAGACTAAAGAGATATGGAAAAGATGTATTATACAATCGGTGAGGTGGCCGAAATGTTGGGCGAAAGTACTTCTTTGGTACGTTTTTGGTCCACAACCTACAGTGAATTTATAAAACCGGTCCGGAACAAAAAAGGCAACCGCCTGTTCACGGCAGGCGATGTGGCCAACTACAAGATCATACATCACCTTGTCAAGGAACGGGGCATGACACTGGAAGGAGCCAGGAAAAGAATGCACGACAATAAAGAAGGCGAAGACAGGACCGTAGATATTATGGCATCACTTAACAAGATCAAAGCTCAATTGGTGGAGATCAGGGATATGATAGAATGAAACTGAAAGCGTCAGAAATAATGGAAGTCCTGGAACAATGGGCACCCCCCGGGTTACAGGAAGACTGGGACAATTCCGGACTTTGTATAGGGCATCCCGATACTCCTGTTACCGGTGTCATTGTTTGCCTGGATTGTACTAAAGAGATCTTGGAAGAAGCGGTAAAGGAGGGGATTAACATGATTGTTTCACACCATCCCCTTATTTTCAGGGGACTTAAGCATTTACGTAATATTACGCCTGTGGAGCAGACAGTATCACTGGCCATACGTAATAACCTTGTGGTGTATTCCACGCATACCAATGCAGACAAGATCATGAATGGTGTCAGCGGAGCCATGGCCCGTGCCCTGTCGCTAAAAAATGTATCCATTTTGGCTCCCGAAAAAATCTGTGAAGACAGTACCGCGCCCTGTGGACTGGGTGTGGTGGGCGATCTGCCGGAACCCTTACCGGCGGAAACGTTCCTGGATTTGCTAAAAACAGTATTTCATACCCGTGGACTTAAGGGATCTGAAATATTGCACCCGGTAATATCAAGGGCGGCTTTGTGCGGAGGCAGCGGATCATCACTGATCCCTGACGCCCTGCGCTCCGGGGCACAGGTTTTTGTAAGTGCAGATTTCAGCTATCACACTTATTTTGAGACGATCCCCCGTATGATGCTGGTTGATGTCGGGCATTATGAATCAGAGGCCGGTGTGCAGGACGAGGTATACCATGTGCTTAGGAAAAAATTCCCTACCTTTGCCGTCCGCAAAACACGTATCAATACCAATCCCATTCGATTTTATTAAGTTATCAATAATATTATGACTAAGAAAACGACAAAGCAAGCAGGAACAGATGTCGGATCATTTACCGCACTGCAAAAAGCGGAACAGGACGGGACGCTGACCATGGAAGATAAACTTCGTCTTCTTTATCAGCTTCAGCAAACCGATTCACAGATAGACAAAATACATCTGTTACGCGGCGAACTCCCCCTGGAAGTCCAGGATCTTGAAGATGATATCAAAGGACTGGCCACCCGGATGGAAAATCTGCAAAAGGAAATCCGCGATATTGAAAAAGACATTGCTTTTCGCAGGATCGACGCCGATAACGCAAGAGCCATGGTGGCAAAATACGAGGCGCAACAGACCAATGTGAAAAACAGCCGTGAATTTGATTCTCTTTCCAAAGAGATTGAAAATCAAACACTCGATGCCGAACTGGCCGAGAAATATATCCGGGAATTTTCCCTTTTGCTGAAAGACCGTAAAGAGACTCTGGATCAAGCGCGCGAAGCTCATGATGAGAGGAAGAAAGACCTTGAGGTAAAGAAAAAAGAATTGGAAAACATAATCAGCGAAACGGCCAAAGAAGAAGAAACCCTGCTTAAAAAAGCTGAACAGATCCAGTCGCAGATAGACGCACGGGTTCTTTCCGCGTACCGCAAAGTCAGGAACAACGCCCGTAACGGGCTGGCTGTTGTTACGGTTAAACGTGGTGCCTGCGGAGGATGTTTTAACAAAATTCCTCCTCAGCGTCAACTGGATATCAAGATGAGTAAAAAAATCATCGTTTGCGAATATTGTGGCAGAATATTGGTAGACCCAGCGTTTGAAGAATAAACAGACCATACGCGAACAGTTTTACGCCCGTCTGGGGCAAACTTCCCCCTCTCCGTTAGGCATTGAGATCCAAAAAGCAGAGGGGGTATTTCTTCTTTCGCCTGATGGGAAACGTTATGTGGATCTTATATCCGGTGTATCTGTCAGTAATGTGGGACATGCCCGGCAAGAAGTCATCCGCGCTATTGAAGATCAGGCCAGGGATCATTTGCATTTGATGGTGTACGGAGAAGTCATTCAAAAACCCCAGGTTCTGCTGGCATCTTTACTAACGCAAAACCTGCCGGAGTCCCTGGATTCGGTGTATTTCGTCAATTCAGGTTCGGAAGCCAACGAGGCGGCCCTGAAGCTCGCCAAACGTATCACAGGCCGTTCCCGTATGGCGTGTTTCCGGAATGCCTATCATGGCAGCACACATGGTGCACTGAGCATGATGGGTAATGAGACTTTTCGCCGTTCTTTCAGGCCCCTTTTGCCCGGTATTACGGCATTGCGTTTTAATTGCGTTGAAGATCTGGAAAAAATTGACAGACAAACAGCCTGTGCTATTGTGGAACCGGTACAAGCGGAAGCAGGAGTCCGCCTGCCGGAAAAGGGGTTTTTACAATTGTTGAAAGAACGTTGTAATGATACGGGAACTTTGCTTATCTTTGATGAAATACAGACTGGGTTCGGACGTACAGGCAGCCTGTTTGCCATGCAAAAGTACGGTGTGACACCTCATATGGTTACCCTGGCCAAAGCTTTGGGTGGCGGAATGCCGTTGGGTGCCCTTGTATGTTCCCGGGAACTTATGAAAGCCTGGCAATCGGATCCGGTGTTGGGACATATTACTACTTTTGGCGGTCATCCGGTTTGTTGTGCAGCCGGATTTGCTGCTTTGCAGGTGTTACTGAAAGAAGGCTGGACCGATCATGTAGCGGAAAAAGCATCTTACCTCAAGTATGAGCTATTGCGACATCCCCGTGTCCGGGAAGTCAGGGATGCCGGATTATTACTGGCCGTGGAACTGGGAGAAGAGGGAAAGGCTGAAGAAATGGTAAGGTTGTTACTGGAGGAAGGAGCCATGTCCGACTGGTTTTTATATTGTGACACAGCGTTCCGCATTTCTCCGCCGTTATGTATAGACCGCGAAGAACTGGAATTAACCGTGCAGATAGTTATTCGGGCGTTGGACAGATTGACATAAATACTCATACAATAATGGCAAAACGTGCACCGGTAAATAAAAATGTGAAAGGGAAAGACCAGTCCCAGGTAGAAATGGTAGGTCTGGACATGGGAAAAGTCCCTCCCCAGGCCATAGATATTGAAGAAGCCGTTCTGGGCGCTTTGCTTTTAGAGCCGAACGCGTCGCTTGATATTGTAGGGGCGGTTAAACCGGAATATTTTTACAAGGAAAACCACAGGAAAATCTTTGCGGCCATTTCGGCACTCGTTTCCTCGCACAATCCGGTGGATATGTATACCGTTGCCGAAGAACTGAAAAAAAACGAACAGCTGGATGAAATAGGTGGCCCTTATTATTTAAGCCAGCTGACCATGCGGGTGGCCGCAGCTTCTCACCTGGAATACCATTCCAAGGTATTGACACAAAAATTCATTCAAAGAGAGCTGATAAACACTTCCTACGGGATTTTGCGGGATGCTTTTGATGACACAATACCGGCCGATGAATTGCTGGACACTTCCCAACAGAAGCTTTTTGAATTGGGCGAGATGAACCTTCGCCGGGACACCCGTCCGGTGCGTTCTATTTTGGGAGATGTTCTTGACGAGTTATCCGACGTTCAGACAAGGGACGACGGGTTGAGCGGGATCCCTTCAGGATTTACTTCTCTGGACAGAATGACGCTCGGCTGGCAGAAAGCCGATCTGGTAGTCATTGCAGCCCGCCCGTCCATGGGGAAAACTGCTTTCGTGTTGACCATGGCACGCAATATGGCAGTGAGCCACAACATTCCCGTTGCCTTCTTCTCTTTAGAAATGCCGGACTCCCAGCTGGTCAAAAGGTTGTTGGTGAGCGAGACCGGGCTTTCCTCGGAAAAAATCCGGGGAGGAAAGAAACTCAAGAGTTTTGAATGGGAACAGCTCAACCAGCGGATCATTAACCTTACCAAAGCCCCTCTTTATATAGACGACACCCCTTCGCTTTCCATTTTCGAATTCAGGGCGAAAGCACGCCGGCTGGTTTCCGGGATGGGAGTTAAAATGCTGATAATAGACTATATGCAGTTGATGTCCGGACCTCCTGAATTACGAGGTATGAGGGAACAGGAAGTTGCAGCCATATCACGCTCCCTTAAGGCGATCGCCAAAGAATTAAACGTTCCCGTGATCGCCTTGTCACAGATGAACCGTTCTTCGGAAACACGTGGAGGAGCTCGCAGACCCCAATTGAGTGACTTGAGGGAATCGGGCGCCATTGAACAAGATGCCGATATTGTAATATTTCTTTACAGACCTGAATATTACGGACTTAAAGAAGATGAGAGCGGGCGTTCTTTGGAAGGCATAGCAGAGGTGATCCTGGCAAAACACCGCAACGGGGCCGTGGGAGAATTCCAGATGCAGTTTAGAAACAGTGAGATCCGTTTTCTGGATATCAACGAAGGTGGTCCGGATTTTGCAGCAGGAGAAACCGTTACGTATGCTTCCAGAATGAACCAAATGAATGATCTGAATGACAACTTTGACGGGTTATAAGAGTACCATTCTGACATTGTTCCTGATCACTTTATGTGGTCTTGCCCCGGCGCAGGAAAAAGAAAAACCGTGTTTACCGGTCCGTGATATTCCGCCTTCCCAAATGGCGTTCCGGCCGGGAGAAAAACTGACCATTATTGCCAGTTATCAATGGGGTGTGGTGAATACGGATGTCGGGACTGTTTCTCTTGAGATATCTGAATCAGACACATTAGAAGTCCCGCTTTATATTGCAAAAGGACGCATTCAGACAGCCCGTTTTTTTAATGCGTTCTTCCGTGTTGACGATTATTACGAAAGCCGGTTCAACCAATCCACCCTTCGTCCTGTCTATTTCATGAGGGATATTCGTGAGGGAAAATATACCATTCAAAATTATTATAACTATAACCGGGATTATTCCATCAACGCCCGGATTATCCGGAAAGACGGTTCTGTCCAGGATACTTTGCTGCCCGGACGTGTCTGTACGTTTGATTTCATTACTCTGTTCTATTTCCTGAGAAATCTTGAATTCAGTAATATGAATCCCGGGGATGTCTATCCCATCTCGTTTGCCATAGATGAAGAAATTTTTGAATTATACCTGAGGTATGATGGGAAGGATGAAATCCGGGTGCAGGGCCAGGGTACATTCAGATGCCTGAAATTCTCTGCACAGACGGTTGCAGGGGTGGTCTTTGACGGGAAGGAAGATTTGCGTTTCTGGATCAGTGACGATAAAAACAGGGTTCCCTTATTGATTGAATCCCCTGTTGTAGTAGGACGTGTCACCGGGAGATTGGGCAGTTATGAAAACCTGAGGTTCCCCCTGACCAGCAAAATAAAATAAGCATGGCTTTTGGATCGGTTATCAGGCATAAAGGTGTAATAACAGGGACAGATCCGCTTAAGGCAGAGATACTTACCCAGTCTGCTTGCGCATCATGCCATGCCCGGGGATATTGTTCGCTGAGTGAGAAAAAGCGTAAAGAGATCACCCGTTTGAAGGAACCTGCAGGGTGGAAACCTTACGTGGGACAGGAAGTATATATAGAAATGCGAACCCGTTTGGGATTCAAAGCGTTGTGGTATGGGATGGCTTTGCCTGCCGTCATTTTGGGTGTTGCAATTGCCTTTGGGGTACTCTTCCGTTTTGCCGAGTTGCTTCAGGGCCTAATTGCCATAATGAGTATAGGAATCTATTATTTTGTTCTATATTTGTTAAAAGATCGTATCCAAAATGACTTCTACTTTACTGTACACAATATTAAGCCTTAGCTTATTGGGCGGGCTGTTGGCTGTTGTATTGTATCTAATCGCCCAAAAATTCAAGGTTCAGGAAGACCCCCGTATAGATCAGGTTCTGGAAGTATTACCGGGAGCTAATTGCGGAGGATGCGGCTATGCCGGTTGCCGGGCTTTTGCGGAAAATTTTGTTAAAAATCCCGACAATCCGGACTTTTTTTGCCCGGTAGGGGGAAACGATGTCATGAAAAAAGCGGCTGCCGTGCTGGGAAGGGATGTTCAGGAACAAATCCCTAAACTGGCGGTGTTGCGTTGTAACGGATCGTGTGATGTAAGGCCTGTTCTGAACACATATGACGGCAGTCCCAATTGTGCCGTAGCCGCCGATCTTTACGGGGGAGAGACAGGCTGTTCTTACGGATGCCTTGGATTAGGAGATTGCGTGGATGCCTGTACCTTTGATGCCATACATATTAATCCGCAGACAGGTCTGCCGGAAGTGGTGGAAGATAAATGTACCTCTTGCGGAGCCTGTGTAAAGGCGTGTCCCAGGAACATTCTGGAATTAAGACCTAAAGGACCGAAAAGCCGCAGGATCTATGTGGCCTGTGCCAACAAGGACAAAGGGGCCGTGACCCGGAAAGTCTGTTCGGTCGGTTGTATAGGATGTCAATTATGCGTAAAAGCTTGTCCCTTTGAAGCTATAACTTTTGCCGATAATCTGGCGTATATAGATCCCGCAAAATGCCGTTTGTGCCGCAAATGCGTTGCCGTTTGTCCCACAGGCTGCATACTGGAGATCAATTTTCCACCAAAAAAACAAGTGACCAATAATGAGTAAAACGTTTTCAATTGGAGGAATACATCCTAAGGACAGTAAATTCTCCAGGGATAAGTCCATTGAAGAATTTCCCTTCCCAAAAAGGGTTGTCATTTCAATGAATCAGCATTTGGGAATGCCTGCCGTTCCGGTAGTGAAAAAGGGCGATGTGGTAAAAACAGGTCAATTGATCGCCGAACCTGCAGGATTCGTATCAGCTCCTGTTCATGCTTCCGTCAGCGGAACGGTTGCCGATGTCGCCCCATATCCTGATTTTTTAGGAAAAAAAGTGTTGTCTGTTGTTATTGACACCGACGGAGATGAATGGATGGAAACCATTGACCGTTCTCCGGAGATTAAGCACGAGATCACAGCTACTCCCAAAGAGATTTTTAAAATTATTTCTGACTCGGGGATCGTAGGACTCGGGGGGGCGGCATTTCCCACCCATGTCAAGCTTACGCCCCTGGAAGGAATGAAACCTGAGTACCTGATCCTGAACGGTGCCGAATGTGAACCTTACCTGACATCGGATTACCGTCTTATGATTGAGCATGCCCAGGAAATACTAATAGGAGGAGAAATGATGCGCCGCGTTTTGGGAGATGTGGCCGGGATCATTGGTATAGAAGAAAACAAGCCCAAGGCTATAGAGTTGATGAAAAGGCTGACAGCCAATTATTTACAATGGAAAGTGGTGCCTTTGAAGAAGCGGTACCCGCAGGGCGGTGAAAAACAATTGATAGATGCAGTCCTGGGACGCAAGGTGCCTTCCTTCTCTCTTCCCATATCAACAGGGGCAGTGGTGCAGAATGTGGGTACGGCTTATGCTGTTTACGAGGCCGTTCAGAAACATAAACCCCTTATCACAAATGTTTTATCAGTGAGTTCTTCTGATACTTCCATTCAAAAGAATTACCGGTTCCGTATAGGAACGCCAATACGGGAATTTTTATCGGCGGCAGGGGCCATGGATAAAGAAGGAAATTTATCACGTTCTTTTTGCAAAGTGGTTAACGGAGGCCCGATGATGGGAAAACCTGTTTCCAATCTGGAAGGACCGGTAATGAAAAGCACATCCGGTTTTGTCCTTTTTACGGAAAAAGAAACAAAAAGACAGGAACCCGGGGAATGCATCCGGTGTTCCAAATGTTTCCAGGCCTGTCCCATGAGGCTACAGCCCTATTTACTATACCAGCTGGCATTGGCCGGAAGAACCGAAGAATTGGATGAAAACCGGGTTTTCGACTGTATTGAATGCGGGTGTTGCCTCTATTCCTGTCCGGCACATATTCCTTTGCTGGATCAGATCCGTTTGGCCAAAAACGTATCATTGAAAAATAAACGCAAGAAATAATATGGACAAACTACTTATTTCACCGGCTCCACACCTGCACAGTAAAGACAGTACCCGAAGGATAATGCGTGATGTGATTATTGCGCTGATGCCTTCTGTTCTGGTGAGCGTTTATTTTGCAGGCCTAAGTGCATTGCTGGTTCTGGTTGTGTCGGTTGCGGGTTGTGTTTTGCTTGAACATCTCATAGCCCGGTACCTTATGAAAAAGAAAACAACGATTAGCGATTTGTCTGCCGTTGTAACCGGGATACTGCTGGCCCTGAATTTGCCTGTATCCTCTCCCTGGTGGATGGTACTGATAGGATGTATAGTAGCTATCGGCATTGCAAAAATGACCTTTGGGGGTCTGGGTCACAATTTATTCAATCCGGCCCTGGTAGCCCGGGTTTTCCTTCTGATCTCTTTCCCGGTCCAGATGACCAACTGGACGGTTTCAAACAGTATTTTCAGGCCCGATACATGGGAACTTCCCAAAGGCCTTTTAGGCGCTCAGGGTCAATTACTGGATGCCTCTTCGGGTGCCACTCCACTGGGTATTATCAAGGAAGGGCTGGCCAACGGGATGACCATGGAAACACTTAGCCAACAACATGATTTCTCTTATTGGCATATGTTGTTCGGTCATATTGACGGCTCCATGGGAGAAGCCTCGGTTCTGGCCATTCTTGCCGGATTGTTCTACCTTCTGATAAGAAAAGTCATACGTCCGGTTATTCCTTTATCTATAGTAATCACCGTTGCTTTGTTCTCGGGTATTTTGTGGCTGACGGATCCTTCCCAATATGCAGATCCTATCTTCCACTTGCTTACAGGGGGTTTGTTGCTGGGAGCTGTTTTTATGGCTACCGATTATACCACTTCGCCCATGTCTCCGCTGGGAATGATCATTTTTGGTGTTGGTATTGGGGCAGTTACCATGGTGATCAGGATCTGGGGTGCTTATCCGGAAGGGGTCTCGTTTGCCATTTTGTTTATGAACGCTCTGGTCCCACTGCTAAATAAGATCAAACCGTTCCCTTATCAAAAGGAGGTGAGTCGTGGCTAGAGAATCAAATTTCAGAAACATGTTTCTTTGCCTGCTGATTATTTGTCTTGGCGGATCGGCTTTACTGGGAGGCGTTTACCTTATGACATACCAACCCATAGCAGATGCGCAGGCCACAAAAGTGAACCAGGCACTGGCCGGGGTATTGCCGGAATTTGACAATATCCCCGCTGAAGAAGCTTACCAGATTCAGATGGACGGCAGGGCAGTAACCATTTATCCGGCAACAAAAGCCGGGGTGTTTGCCGGGGTGGCAGTAGAAGCTGTTACCACAAAAGGTTTTGGAGGACCCATAACCTTGATGGTAGGCTTTAAGGCCGATGGCACTATTTACAACACTGCCGTTATTTCGCACTCGGAAACACCGGGTCTGGGAGATAAGATGGACCCGAAAAAAAGTGATTTCAGTCAGCAATTCAAAGGTAAAAATCCCAAGACCTTTAAACTGGCTGTAAAAAAAGACGGAGGACAGGTGGACGCCATTACGGCAGCTACTATCAGTTCCCGGGCTTTTTGTGATGCGTTGGACCTGGCATACAGAGCATTCACACAGGCTGCCCAAAAAGGAGGTGATCAATGAATAAATTAAGTATTATAACCAAAGGCATCATAAAAGAGAACCCCATTTTTGTGTTAGTACTGGGTATGTGTCCCACCCTGGGCACCACAACATCTGCTTTTAATGGTTTGGGAATGGGACTGGCAACGACTTTTGTACTCATGTTGTCAAACCTGGTTATATCCCTTATCGCGGGATTGATCCCGGCTAAGGTCAGGATTCCTTCTTTCATAGTTGTCATAGCTGTTTTTGTTACGGTGGTGCAATTGATCATGCAGGCTTACGTGCCTGCCCTGTACGAAACGCTGGGGTTGTTTATTCCGCTCATTGTTGTCAACTGTATTGTATTGGGTCGTGCCGAGGCCTTTGCCAGCAAAAACAGACCGCTGGACTCTTTCCTGGACGGAGTGGGGGCCGGCATTGGTTTTACACTGGGATTAACAGTCTTGGGAGCCGTACGTGAGTTGTTGGGCTCGGGTGCTTTCTTCGGCTGGAAGATCCTGCCCGGAGATGCCATGCTGGTCTTCATCCTGGCACCCGGTGCCTTTATAGCGTTGGGTTATCTGATGGTCCTGTTCAACAAGATAAAAAAGGCATAGGTTATGGAATATATTCTGATCATTATATCGGCAGTATTTGTCAACAATATTGTATTGAACCAGTTTCTGGGCGTATGTCCGTTCCTGGGTGTATCCAATAAAATATCCACTGCCGCAGGTATGAGTGCCGCCGTGGTTTTTGTAATGACACTGGCTACTCTTATCACCTATCTGATACAAAATTATGTTCTGAATCCGCTGAATATCGGCTTCATGCAAACGGTCACTTTCATTTTGGTGATCGCTTCGCTTGTCCAGATGGTAGAGATCATACTGAAAAAAATATCGCCTGCCCTATACCAGGCTTTGGGAATATTTCTTCCTTTGATCACTACCAACTGTGCCGTCCTGGGTGTTGCCATTATTGTGGTAACCAAAGAATTTACTTTTTCCGGAACTGCAGCCATGCTGAATTTGCCCCAGGCTATTGTTTATGCTGCTTCCATGGCTTTGGGCTTTGGCCTGGCCCTGATCATTTTTGCCGGGTTGCGTGAACACATGGATCTGGTGGGTGTCCCCAAACCGTTCAGGGGCGTTCCTATAGCATTGATAACAGCCGGGATACTGGCATTGGCTTTTATGGGTTTTTCGGGAATTGTCTGACCTCAAAACCATGTATTTATGGAAACTATTGAACAACTGGAAAAATTTGTAAAGACCGCAGAAGGATCCCGTGACCAGACAGCGTGGTATAAATTGGGGGATCTGTACCGTAAACATGAAAGGTGGGGAGATGCCCTGAATGCTTATGCCAAATGTATGGAGCTGGGGGCCTGCAATGCAGCAAGGGAAGCTTCGGATGCCATCCACCGTATTCTGAATTTCAGGAATACGGATAGTATGAATCCCTGATCCTTTTTAATTCAGAAGAGCAGTAAGTCCGTAATCCATTAACCGGGCAGCATCTTTATACCGTAAGTGTGATGACGGAGCTTTCATGACTACTGCGATGACTCTTTTATCTGCCAGTTTTGCGGTAGCCGTTATACAGAGACCCGCCGCAGAAGTATAACCTGTTTTAAAACCATCACATCCGTTGTAGGCGTAAGAACGTCCCGGTAATAATCCGTTTGTAGCCCAATAGGTAGTGCCCCTGAAAATCATGCTGGTCAAAGACGTGAAATTTAAAATATCAGGAAATCTGATGATGAATTCACGTGTGAGAAGGGCCATGGATCGGGGAGATATTCCGTTTCCGGAAGACAACCCGGAAGCATCCGTATAATGGGCGTTCAGGCCCAGCGAATCTGCATAACGGTTCATGATGACCGCAAAATCCTGTTCCGTTCCGCCGGACAGGTATTCTCCCAGTGCAACGGCACAGGCATTGGCAGAAACCACGCATAAGGCTTGAATCATTTCATCCACCGAATAGGTAAGGGTCTCATTCAATGGCACGTTGGATTCTCCGGGATTGACCGATCGGGAAGCGGCATAAGTACTGACCGGGATCTGGGATTGCAACGACAGGTAGCCTTTCTCTATATGATCAAAAACGATGTACATGGTCATAACCTTTGTCATACTTGCCGGTACAAGCAGGAAGTCAGGGCCTTCCGAATACAATTCGGTCCCTGTGGCAGCGTCAATGACTATAGCCCCCTGACAACTAAGGCTTAAGGAAATTCCCGGTTCCCCGCCCGGACCGGGTTCGGGAGTGATCTGTTTCCCGCACGATGCAAGAACCAGCAAAAGCATCCACAAACCCTTCAGAGGTACATTTTTCATGGTTCCAAAGATATGAAATATAGCGTTATCTTTGCTTTATGAAAAGAATTGCCTGGATGCTTTTATTGGGGATCATTTCATGTAGTGATCCTGTGAATTACGCCATAGAGGATATTAACACCGGATGGGAATTTTGGACAGAACAGACTCCCGGAGATGTACAGGAAGTTTTTTTACCGCATACTCCCCGTCTTGAACCTTACCTGGTCAACAACCAGTGGCAGGGAATATGCTGGTACAAAAGAAACTTTAGAATCCCCAAAGGAAAACACGTCCTGGTTCGTTTTGAGGGAGCCATGAACGTTGCCGAGGCGTGGGTCAACGGGCATTATGCGGGTAAACATATGGGAGGCTTTCTTCCTTTTGTCATTGATGTGACAGCAGTTCTGAAAAAAAACGGAGACTGCTCTTCCCTTGCTGAACTGAAAATACGGCTTGATAACCATGATAATCCGGTTACCGGACCCAAACCGCTGGAACTGCTGGATTTCAACATGTACGGAGGACTCTACAGGGAGGCCCGTATGGTAATCAAATCATCTTTATACATCACTGATCCTATTCTGGAGAATACGCCTGCCGGAGGGGGTGTCCTGGTTACTTATCCCGCCTTTTCTCATGAAGAAGTTCTTACGAATGTGCTAACACACATCCGTTATGCCCCTTTGAATGAAAAAGAACCGGAGCGGCAGGTTTTTACCGTGCAACAGACCCTCTTGGCCGGAGACAGTGTTTGTGCGGTGTCCCGGAAAAACTATGCGCTGGATAAAAACAGTTCCTTTACTGCGGCAGATTCCCTTATTATTGAAAGCCCGGTACTCTGGAGTCCGGACCATCCTTTTTGTTACGATCTGGTAACAGAAGTCCTCATAAAAGACACGAAAGGAAAACAAGCAGTAATTGACAGTCGTAAGACCACAGTCGGTTTACGACAGGTTGAATTTGAAGGGAAAAGCCTTTATGTAAACGGCAAAAAAATATTTTTAACAGGTGTGAACCGCCACCAGGAATATCCTTATGTGGGATATGCTGTTCCGGGAAACGCACAATGGCGGGATGCCGTTAAGATCAAAGAAGCCGGTTTTGATCTGGTTCGGTTGTCTCACTATCCCCACTCACCGGAATTCATGGAAGCTTGTAACCGTTTGGGTTTATTTGTACTGGATGCGGTACCGGGCTGGCAGTATTTTTCGGAAGACTCTTTGTTCCAGGAACAGGTGATACAGACAGCCCGGGATATGATACGCCGGGATCGCAATCATCCCTGTGTGCTGGCCTGGGAAATATCCCTGAATGAGTCTTGGATGAGTGAAGATTTTATTGACAGGATCATTCAGGCTTCCCGCAGCGAAATGCCTGTTCCTGTCTATACCGCCGGCTGGCAGGAATACGGTTACGACATACTCTTGCAGGCCAGGCAGCATCGTTTAAGTCATTCCCTTGCCCATACGCCCAAACCTTATATAGTTTCTGAATACGGAGATTGGGAATATTACGCCATGAACGCCGGTTTGTCCCAGGAGAACTGGGAAAATCTGATGCCTCAGGAACGATCCAGCCGCCAGTTAAGGGAATACGGCCAAAAACGTTTGCTTCAGCAGGCTACCAATATACAGGAAGCTCATAATAGCAATTATGCGGTCAATGCCTGCGGGGATAATTATTGGGTAATGTTTGATTACAACAGGGGCTATGCCGAGGATTTGGAAGCCTCTGGTATCATGTCTGCTGAAAGGTTGCCGAAATTTTCATATTATTTTTTCCGGTCGCAACGATCTCCGGTACAAGATCCCATGGTATATATTGCCGATTATTGGGAAGAAAAAGAGACTCCTGACCGGGAAGTACGTGTTTTCAGCAACGCCGGTTATGTGGAATTGTGGCTGAACGGAGAGTTGTTGGAAAGCAGAAGCCCCGATGAAAACGCATTATCCAATAACCTGCCTCACCCACCGTTTACTTTTAAAATTCCCCGATACCGCACAGGATGGCTAAAAGCCTTAGCCTATTGCGGGGACCGGGTATGCGCCACTGACAGCGTGCATACCCCGGGTGAACCCGTTAATGTTGAATGGTGGACGGACACAGGTCACGTGGCTCCTGCACCCAATGATCTGCTATTTGTTTATGCTCAGGCCGTTGATAAGATGGGGAACTCCGTTCCTTCGGCCAAAGGCAACGTTATGTTTACTGTGGAAGGAAAAGGTATGTTATTAATAGGGGAAGGCCCCGAAGGAATCCCGATGGAATCCGGCCGTATAAGTGCTCCGTTGCGTGCCGGAACGGCATTTGTTTTATTGCGCATCTTACCCGGATGGAAAGGAAATAATCCGCAAATTTCCGTAACTTTGGAATTATGAAAATGAATATCAGAATATTATTCCTGGTTTTGGCAACCGGCTTTATGACTGCTTCATGCCAGGATTTGGGTCACACGTATACGTATTATTTCGGATCCCGTACCGAGATCACCTTCAGTGAAGTTACCGCTTCTACGACACCCGGTTTGCGGGAACTTGCCACCATGCTTTCCGAAAAAAGCAATGACATCCAGAAAGATTTTCAATTTGACTGGATGGTAAACGGAGCAGGAAGCACGAAGGAAGAAGCCCTGGACAATGCCGTAAATGAGGCTATAGCGGGATTTACAGCCAGTGTGGTTAATTCTTTTACATTGGAAATGAGTGCTTTCCGCACCGAGTTTAATGTAAAAAAACAGGAATTATCCGGACTCCTTTCCCAGGAAACAGGATCGGTAAATTTCACGGTTCACCTGTATTTAACGGCAGACAGTGATGTTACTGCAGTCTATGAAATACCCCTGGCCGTTTCAGAATCCTTTACGTTTGAGTGTCGCGGAAAGAATGATACGTATTAAAGAACGGGCAAAATACTGATAATCCGAATGTCTTTAACAGGCCGGTCGGCCGGACCGGTTTCCGTGGCAGCGATCTTATCTATGATATCCAGTCCTTCGATTACTTCTCCGAAAACAGTATAATTGCCATCCAGTTGACGGCACGCTGTTTCGTTGTGAACGATATAGAATTGAGAGCCTGAAGATGCTTTTTCTGGATTTACCGAATCGCCTGTTCTGGCAGCGGCAATCGCACCTTTTTTATGTACCAGTTGGGGTACAAATTCAGCCGGGACGGTGTAGCCGGGACCTCCTGAACCAAGTCGTTGCCCGGGGACTGCATTACGTGATTGCGGGTCACCGCACTGGATCATAAATCCTTCAATAACCCTGTGGAACAATATATTGTCGTAAAATCTTTCGGAAGCCAGTTTTACAAAATTATCCCGGTGAAGCGGGGTGTCACTGTAAAGGCGAATGGTCATGGTTCCTTCAGTGGTTATTAATTCAAAAACGGGCTCCGGGGGAAGACCGGCAGGGTCAAAAGCCGGTGCTTTCACGGTTTGAGAAGGTTCATCACTTTTAACGGCAGCCTGGTCTTTTGCCTTTTTACCCGTGTTGTTGCAGGATCCCATAAATAATGCACTCATACAGATCAGTAAATAAAAGGTAGTTTGTTTCATAAGACTAAGGTAGTGTTTTTTTTTTACATTTGTATATTATGAAAGTCAGGATAATCAACCGTTCCCGGTATCCTTTGCCGGAATATGCAACCCCTTTGTCGGCCGGTATGGACCTGCGTGCAGATCTGCCGGAATCTATCTTGTTAAAACCCCTGGAAAGGATACTGGTTCCTACAGGTCTTTATATTGCCCTTCCCCCGGGCTACGAAGCTCAGATAAGGCCCCGCAGCGGAATGGCTGTAAAAAAAGGACTCGGCATATTGAACAGTCCGGGAACTGTAGATGCCGATTACAGGGGAGAGATCAGAATCATCCTGGTCAACCTCTCTGGTGTTCCCGTAGAAATTGAACCCGGGGAAAGGGTGGCACAAATGATCGTGGCCTCTCACCAAAGGGTTGAATGGGAACCGGTCTCTGAACTGGAACAAACCGAACGCGGAGAAGGCGGATTCGGGTCAACAGGAGGTAAATAATGCAGGCATGGAGGAAAAGCTTTATTCGTTGTTTTTAAAACATCCCGATGTCTGCACAGATACCAGGCAGATCCGTCCGGGTTGTCTTTTTTTTGCGCTCCGCGGTGAACGTTTTGATGGGAATCATTTTGCTCTCGATGCACTCGGCAAGGGTGCTGTTTATGCTGTTGTAGACAATTGTTCGGGAGACGATCCCCGGTTGATCAGGGTGCCGGACGTTCTGGATTCTTTGCAGCAGCTCTCTGTAACCCACAGGAAGACTTTCAATATTCCCGTGATAGCCCTGACCGGATCCAACGGGAAAACCACCACCAAGGAATTGATCCATGCCGTACTTGCTACCCGGTACCGGGTTACGGCAACACAAGGCAATCTTAATAACCATATAGGAGTCCCGCTGAGTCTTCTGACAATGAACAGCAAAACACAAGCCGGGTTGTTTGAAATGGGCGCCAGCCATCCCGGAGAAATTGCTTTACTTACAGATATGGTCAGACCTGAGGCAGGTCTGATAACCAACATCTCGGGAGCGCATATGGAGGGTTTTGAGACGATAGAAGGGGTCAAAAAATGCAAAGGTGCCTTATACGATTACCTGGCATCTTCCGCGGGTGTGGTGTTTTATAATGCAGATGACCCTGTATTGGGGCGTATGCTGGAAGAAAGGAATATTAAAGAAAAAGCAATAGCTTACGGCACCGGTGTACAGGGAGTACAAGCGGAAATTGTGGAAGGCTTCCTCCAATTGCAGGTGGACGGGTACCCGTTGATCAAAACAAATCTGGCAGGGCATTACAATACGCCCAATGTTCTGGCGGCTTTGGCTGTAGGGAAGTATTACGGAACCGATCCGTTGAAAAGCGCACATGCCGTAACTTCTTATAAGCCTTCAAATTACCGCTCTCAATGGATACAAACATCCCGGAACAGGATCCTGGCAGATGCCTATAATGCAAACCCGGTGAGTATGGTTTTGTCACTGGAAGGTTTTTCTGCAGCCCGGGGGTCCCGAAAATGTCTTATCCTGGGTGATATGCTGGAATTGGGAACGGACTCGCACCGGGAACATCTGAAGATCGTAGACCTGGTGACAAAAATGAAGGCAGAGAAGGTTTTCTGGGTGGGACCTTTGTTTTCAGCGGCGGTAAAAGAAAGAGGGGCAGAAGGCATCTGTTTTCCTCATGTGGACGCGTTCATTACTTACCTGGAAAAAGACCCTCCCGATGGATGGATCATTCTGATCAAAGGATCCAACGGAATCCGTCTTACAAAACTTATAGCATCCGGAGTTTTTGGAAAGTAAGTTTCTTCCCGGATAGAAAGAAACGCCACACAATACTTCCCCGGTACATAACAGATCTTAGGTCCGGTTTTTTCCCCGTCGGGCGTGACGTGAGACGGTGCATCCTCCAGAAATGCAGGTGTGCTTTGTATACGGACAGGGTGAAATTCCATTTTCCCTGGAAAAAATAAGCAACGGCCGATAGATGATCTGCCAGTATACGTAGTAATAATACGGGGACTATTTCCGGTTTTCCCAGGTTTTTGTACATCATCAGCAGGTTGTTCCTGTAATTCAGATAGAGTTTGTGCGGAGAGTCATTGGGAAGCGTTCCGCCTCCCACATGCAATACCTTTGATTGGGGAACAACACGTACTGTATAACCTGCCCATAGCGCCCGCCAGCAAAAATCGATCTCTTCCATATGCGCGAAAAAAAGATCGTCCAATCCCCCCAGCCGGTGAAAAAGTTGCGAGCGGACAACCATACAGGTTCCACTGGCCCAGAAGACAGTCACCGATTGGTCGTACTGGCCGTTATCCTTTTCAATGGATGTAAGGATCCGGCCACGGCAAAACGGGAATCCAAGCCAGTCAAGATACCCGCCGCAGGCTCCGGCATATTCAAAGGTGTCGGGTTGTGCCCGGGAGAGGATCTTTGGCATACACACACCGCATTCGGGCATGTCATCCATCAACTCGGCAAGGGGAGTCAGCCAGCCGGATGTGACTTCCACATCTGAATTCAGGAGTATGTAATATGTGGCATCTATCTGTTTCAGGGCCCGGTTATATCCTCCCGTATACCCCAGGTTGCTTTGAAAGACAATGCGCTCAATATCAGGAAAATTTTGAGTAAGCCATTCTACGGAACCGTCTGTGGACCCATTGTCTGCCACATAAATACGGGACCAGGGTTCAGGAGTACGTTCCCTTAACAGGGGAAGGAACTGTTCCAGGAAGTGTTTGCCGTTCCAGTTCAGGATCACTATGGCTACTTTCGGCTTCATAAGACAAATGTAAGTGTTTTTAGTAAATTTGCAGCATGAAGCAGCGCATAGAATTGCTGGCTCCGGCCAAAGACCTGGTATGTGCCATGGAAGCCGTAAACCACGGGGCAGATGCCGTATATATGGGAGCCGTCCGCTTTGGAGCTCGTGCTGCGGCAGGGAATACCACCCAAGATGTGGAAAAAGCGGTAAGTTATGCGCACCGTTACGGCGCTTCTGTCTATGTGACGCTGAATACTTTATTGTATGATCATGAGCTGGCAGACGCCGTTAATCTGACACGTGAATTATACCAATCCGGGGTGGATGCTCTGATCATTCAGGATATCCGTTTGTTGTACCTCAGGCAACAACACGTGCTGCCCCCCGTTCCCACACATGCCAGTACACAAATGGACAATGCCACGTTGGAAAAAGTCCTTTTTCTTGAAAAAGAAGGCTTTGACAGGGTTGTTCTGGCCAGGGAGATGGGATTGGATGAAATCAGGAATATCCGCAAGAACACTACTGTTGCGCTGGAATGTTTTATTCACGGGGCATTGTGCGTAAGCTACAGTGGTAAATGTTATATAAGCCAGGTGGATTGCGGCAGAAGCGCCAACAGGGGCGATTGTGCGCAGTATTGCCGTTTGTCTTATGATCTGGAAGATGCTCAGGGGAAAGTGCTCGTTAAGAATAAACACCTGCTGTCTCTCAAGGATATGGACCGTTCTGATGTTTTGCCCCAATTGCTGGATATGGGGATGAATTCGTTGAAAATAGAAGGCCGGCTGAAAGGGGTGGATTACGTCAAAAACATAACGGCTCATTACCGCCGTAAGTTGGATGCTCTGGGAGGGCAAAAAACTTCCCTGGGTTCGTGTACCTTTTTCTTTACACCGGATCCCCGTAAAACATTTCACAGGGACCGGACAGAATACCTTCCCGTTAAGGGACGTTTCACAGAAGAGGTTCATCAGTGGAATACGCCTAAATCAACGGGAGAATTGCTGGGCAAACCCATTCGTGTTTTTCGGGACGGGTTTCAGATAAATGCCGGGATCAGCACAGGTGACGGCCTCTGTTTTACTCTTCCTGACGGTACTTTTACCGGGTTTGCCGTCAACAGGATAGAGGAAAACAGTATTTTTCAGCGGGGACTTTCGCTGACAACAGACACAGAGATTTACAGGAATTATGACAGGCAATTTGACAAAATCCTGAAAGGAAAAACGGCAGAACGAAAAATGGACCTGGATGTTATTCTCAGGGAAATTCCGGGAGGTAACGGGTTTGATCTGACCCTGGTCCGGGAGGCACTCCCCGGGACAGAACCGATGCGGGTGACCGTCCCTGTTCAGGCAACACGGCAAGAGGCAGAAGATCCTATACAGGGCCGGGAATACCTGGAAAAATCATTTTCCCGTATGGGAAACACACCGTTCTGTATCCGTAATATATTTTTTGAACCTAAAGATTTTTCTTTTTTTATTCCGGTCTCAGCCATAGTTGCAGCCAGACGGAATGCCCTTGCGCTTTTGGATGAAAAATCCCGGCAGGATCTGTCGGCTGGCAGAATGACCGGGGTACAAGATCTTTCCGAGGAGAATCCCTTGAAAATCCTGGAAAATGCATATCCCGGGAAAAAGTTTCATACGGCAGCAACTCCTTTATCTGAAGATACCCCGCTGATGACTTGCCGTTATTGCTTGAAACAAGCCATGGGCTATTGTT
>Ga0265294_10000776_pt1 | contig 43206 bp, 50 predicted proteins | sample MunlanPumphouse3_FD_192504 | JGI IMG/M metagenome (GOLD analysis project Ga0265294, IMG submission 192504) | Groundwater microbial communities from a municipal landfill in Southern Ontario, Canada - Pumphouse #3 | ecosystem: Environmental > Aquatic > Deep subsurface > Groundwater | place... | reverse complement strand
GCTTCATCCCCGTTATGTCGCCAGCAATGACAGATGAGCCGAGGTCTCGGAGGTGCAGGTATGTCACCTGTTTGCGCTTGCCAAAAGTAATTGTGCCAGCATTTGCGCCGGGATTATCGATGATTAGTAGGTGAGATGAAGGTGCTACAGGTATCGTGTCGCCAGATGTATATACTGTGTCGCTAATGGATAAGGTTACATCTCCAGTTATTGTGACGGTCACAGGCTCGCTGAAATTGATAAACTTTGATCCAGTGTTGACAAACCCGGCGGCAATAGTGAAAGTGGCAGGGAGTTCGCCGTATATGTCCACATTGCCTCCTAGACTATTCTTTAACTTTATTCCCGACCTAATCTTAACTCCAGTTCTAAATTTTATCATTGTTTAGCCCCTTGCAATACATCATTAACCAACTATTCCAAACTCTAAACTCTTGATTTAAGTAATTTGTTCTATTCAACTAATTCCTGTATACCCCTTGTAAGATATGCGGTCAATCTCTGATATTGAAGTCCTGCTAATTTTCCTTCCTTATACCAAGCTACTTCAGGATAAATCTACTATACCTACTAGGCAATGAATCCAGCCTGTCTAAGTCTCGTATCATTTACATCCTATGGGACATCTTGATTGTATAAGAATGTAACGGGTTTTAGTTTAGATATATTCAATAACTGTGATTCAGTTATATATTGAATTTCGTGTTTATACTATCTTAATGAAGTTTCTTTCAAAGAATAGCACTATAAGTTACCTGCAGTATCAACTTCAAAGGATGCAGCACCATCGCTAGTTCTATTCGCGAATCCATGAAGAGCTACAACTTTCATAGAGGAACTAATCATCCCTCCAGTATAAGATGTTCCGCCATACGATCCTGAAGAAATCTGTATTCCAGTAGAGCCTGATGCTCCCAACCATAGGATACCATCAGTTATCTAAACTCCAGAACTTACACCGCTACCATCTAATATTAGATTACCACTAGCATCTGATGTAATTGAACCCGAAGTAGAGCCGTTATTTACAATACTCAATGTTCCGAATACAGAAGTAGTGTCGGTTGTTGCATTGCCTAATTGGGTATTTCCTGGAACATATAAATCTGTAAGTGTTGCTAATCCAGAACTTGATATAGTCGTAACAGTTAAAGTTGCAAGATTAGACGTTCCTGGTGAATAAAATCCTGTAGAAGCTGTAGCTGCACCACCAATTCTAAGATAACCAACACTTGAACTAAACCCTGAACCTGCATAAGAATATGCAGATGCTGACAAATTACCAGCGTTAGCTTTGATATCTCCCTCAATAGCAGTAAGACCTGTAGAACCTGTTAAACCAGAAAGGGATGATGTCTTTCCAGGATGATTTGCTATGTTTCCAGTAAGATATAGATTTTCTGACCAACTTGGATTGGTGTCAGAATTAATTAAAACCTTACCTGCAGTTCTATCTGTTAATTGATTTAAAGTATCGGTTTTGGAAGCATATACTATGCCATACTGAACCCAAAAACTTTTATTAGTACCACCATGAGTTACATCTATTGTTGTAGCACTCCAAGTGCCTTTCGTAACATTACCGAGGGAACTTGTACCCTCAACATTTAATCCGCCACCAGTTATATTAACACCATATCCACCCACGGTAATGCCGCTGGCGAAGTTTGGTGCTCCTGTTGTTAGAGCAGAAAGTTCCGTCCAACCCATGCTCTCACCACTTAATGTGTACATATAATATTTATCATCTTCAGTTGAATATGCAATTGAACCCGTAGCATGACGTTCTGGAGCTATAGTGTAAAAATCCTCGCGCGATGGGAAGGTTTTTAATCCACCCACACCATAATTGGAGTCATGTGTTGCTGTTCCTAAAACCCCTGTGTTAAGGGGATATACTGTTGATCCTAATGAAAATTTAGCCATTATTCACATCCTCCTTATTTCTTTGTTATTGTTAGTTTTTGTAATTTTGGGGTATTATATGAACCCATCCTGTACACATAATATACGGTTTTAACATTATTTAATTCAGTCACAGTAACGGCACCTTTGTCTGGCGAATTATGTGGTTGTCCAACTCCTGCTAAGACGTCATTAATCCATTCTTCACCGTCGTAAAGTGATAGAATAACATTAGCATTAGAAGAGTCTGGGTCTTTGCAAGTACTTATTGTGCCCATATATGCTGGATAACAAAAATACAAATATTTATCATCAGTGTCCAACATCTGATACTAATAAGACCCAGCTAGAGTAGTATTACTATACCCCCCACCAATATCGAGGCCTTCAGAAATGTCGTCAGCTGTTAGAGGATCATCATAAACCCCCTTTACTACGCCCTTAGTTAAGGAATTCCAAGTAATAGTACCAACATTAGTACCTGAAGGTTCTATAGTCGTTTGAACGTTGGAAGTGGCAATTGCTTTAAATGAGAAATTAGTACCAGCTGAAGCGGAATAGTCAAGTATATTTGTAAATACTCCATCATCGTCCCCGCGCCAAAGAGTTCCTTGCGCTTCTGCCCCAAATGGATCATCAATTTTTGTGGAGGCACATTCCCATTTATCAGGTAGTCCAATAATCTTAACCTTATCTGGATAAAAGTTTTGTCTGTTGGAAGATGTAAATGTAAATACACAATCTCTTCCGATCTCAGTTCCAGCTTGTAAGTAGGTGTTGCGTGCAGGGGAAGTACTTCCGCTACCAAAAGCCATTGAAGTTAACGTGGGAGTCTGGTAATTTAGCATATAGTCCATTATTTGTTTTATAGATTTACCCTATACATTAGCTCCTGCGGGAAGTCTTCCAATACTCGAATTGCTTTGAGTCTAAGTTGTATAAAACCCACTACCACTATAAGCTGGAGCACTAATTGTATGAGTAGAATTTATATTCATATTACTTGGATCAACAAACAATGGTGAATCTGTTAGAGTATCTCCATCAGACCACATAGCCACAGTATTTGTAGTTCCGTCACCATCGAGTCCTCCTCCTGACGATCCGCCGAAATTATCACCGCCTCTGATCTATGTTCCACCAATTATTAAATCTGCTGCAATTACACCATAGTTTTGAGGTTTACCTTCTGCTGTAGTTTTTGTAGTAAATTTCATATAGTTTGTTGGGCCAGCAAAAACCATTAGTCCCTATGGGTTCAACTAAGCATATCCTCGTGATGTAAAAGTGGTCATTGTGGACATGGTTATAGACCAAGTATCGTAGTTCGGTTTCCCAGCACCCACACCAATTATCCTTCCAGTATTTTTCAACACCATTCCAAGCGACAATGTTTCACCAACCTCACTATTGTTTGTATATGATGTAAATAAATTATGTCTTGCGAGAGTGATTGATGGTTCGCTCCCATCATCCTTTTCTAAAGGATCAAGATAATTAGACTTCATCAATATTAGATTAGAACGAGTATAAATAGTATTACCAGATTTTGTGTACATTACCAATGTTAGACTGTCTCTATAAGGAGAAGTTTGCCAACTAACAGCAGAACCTTGATCTATTGTTAATTCATCTATGCCTAAATATATGGTTTCTCCTGCACTAACTGAAATTTTTGGATCAAGTTCGCCGTTATATGTTACTAAATTACAATTATTATTTTCAAAAGAAGATGTAAATTTTAATATTCCTGCATCTGTCGAAACATCAATAGTAAATGAAGATGTAAGGTCTATCCCATTAAAAGGATTTTTAGTATCCCCCCCTTCTTTAGATGCAGAAAAGTACTTAGTAACTACATTAGCTAAAGATGGATTTTTTGCATTAAAAATATATCCATCTGAACCAACATAATCCCAAGTACCTGATGGTGTATTTCTAATGGTTAAAGTAGATTTATCCTCAAAAGATGATTTAGAAATTTCATTTTCATTGATTGTCCATCCTGCAATAGTACCACCATTAGCTGTAACATTTCCACCAGATAAAGTGAAATTAGAAGTAGTTATACCAAGATTAGACCCGTCCCAGAATAAACCAGAAATATTGTTTGTTATTGAAAATCTATTTCCTGATTCACTTTTACTTCCTAAGTATATTCCTGCAGAACTGTAAGAGGCAGCTCCGATGCCCATATATTGATCACCATTTATACTTGATAAAGTAACATTACCTGAATATAAATTATAACCAGAAATAATCCAATTTGCAATGTTACCACTTTTAGCTTTAATGTTTCCTGACATAGTAACATTCCCGCCAATAGCGGAAAAATTAGATGTAGATATAGCAATTGTACTATTACTAAACCACATATATCCACTACTTCCAGAAACAGCAAATCTAGGGCCTTGACTACCTGAACCAATATATATGCTATTTGGGATGCCCCAAGTTCCAGCATTGAATCCTAAATAGGTATCGTTGGCTGTAGAGGACATTGTTACTTTGCCACTATATAATTTTTGTTCAGCAATTTTCCAACCACCGATATCACCTTCAGTAGCAGAAATAGTTCCACTCATTGAGACGTTACCATTCTATACAGTAAAGTTAGGTGTAGATATTGTTAAATTAGAACCATCATAGCGAATGTATTCGTCATCTCCCCCACCAAGAGACATTTTATAATTGTCGTCTCCATCCCCATCTTGGCCAATCCATATTCCCAGATCTCCGTATGCTTTTGCCCCAACGCCAAAATAATTATTATTGGTTTCTGAATACAACCTAACATTACCACTAGATATTTCATTTGGCCCAAGAGTCCAATTAGATATTGTACCGCCTTCATTAGCGATAATTTTGCCTTTAAGGTAAGCGTTATCTGCATATAGTCCGTATCCAGTTAAAGAACCACCAAAATTTTGTGTATCGGTGATACCCTCAAGGTTTCCTATTCTTAGTCTAAGATTTGAACTACTTACCGATATGGTTGAACCAGCTCCAGCCCCAATAGGAGTTCCACCTAAAGCGTTAGCAATACTATTAACACCAGAGGCCATATCCATAAATGGGCCGCCAGAATCGTTAGAAGTTAAATATATGGAAGCCGTTCTACCATGAGTGTTATTTAAGTTACCAACACGAACCCACTAAGATTGTAATACACTAATTGTGTCTACAAATCTTTTCCAATTTCCAAAATCATTTCCATCTAAATAATAGTTATTGTAGATATAACCATCTTCTTCTCCTGTTCTTGAACCAGTAATTTCTACAACGCTCCAAGTAGTAGCATTTAGTACTGTATTATATGTTACAGAACTTACACCACCAACGAAATCCCATTGATGCTGAATATTTCCACCGCCAGGAATCCATCTTTTGCTTCTAATTATATCATGTTTAATAAAGGGCATTGTACTGCCCGTATCAAAGTATAGAGACATTGTACCACTATTGCTATCGATAGACTATGCCCATGAAGCACTCGAAGCCTTAGCTGCATCGGTTATCCATAGAGAACCATTAGTAGCCCTAATTTGGTCAATGACAAATTCTTTAACGTGCATAGACCCACGAACATAAAGATCATCAAACTATCCTGTCCAAAATAAATTTGTAACTGTATCTATAGTTTTTGGAATTGCACTAATTTTAAACCCTTCTGCAGAAGGCCCAAATCCTGAGACAAACGTTGGTGATCCTATTGAAGATGTACTTGGAATAGTTAGTGTATTGGTACTATTATGTGAATCAAAATATAATAGTGGATTTTTCCCATTATATATAGCAAAAGGCCTACTCTATATTTGAGGATAGGTACCTAAATACTATGAATACTCATCATATGCATCCGAACCAGTGCCTATCCATAGACTACCACTCGCAAACGTGCGTTGTAATAAAGCCATTATTTAAGTTCTCCTATATCATTTGTTATGTTTGAAAATTTCATTTCATTTTGTGTCTCCTAAGTATGTTACTGAAAGGTTTCAGTATGTTAAATTTTTTCCGTTTTTTACTAATTAATTCACTCTACAGTTTAATTACTCGCATATCCAACTATTTTATCGACTATAATAGAAAAGGAATCAATTTTACATATGATACTTGCTTATGGTTGGTGTTGGTGTTTAAGATTACCATCTATGGGATTACTTTCTATACCTATTGAGCGATCACCCCATAATCATGTTTATTGTTTGATTTCCAATTAAACTATACTCCATTTATTTGTTTAATTATCTATATTGCACTTTTTATGTTTACTATATTGTACTTTAATATGCCATCAGAATCCTAAAAAATTGATCCAGCTACGTGTAAATCCCCACCAATGTCTGCTCTTTGTGAAACATTGATTGCCCCAACTATATGAGTTGAACCAGTAATTACGGTTGGAGCGTCTATGGTAAGTGATTGTGTTATGTAATTATTTCCATTTAAATATGTTGAACCAGTAATGTCAAATGACCCTGTAATTTTGGTTGATCCATTGACCATTAACGACTATGTTATCTATGTTAGATGCAAATAAGATGCACCTTTTACAGTTAATGACTATGTTATCCATACTGAATCATCAACATAAACATCTTTACCAAAATATCCTGAATTAGTCACATAAATTGAATCACCAACATAAACAGACTATTTTATATAAGCTGAACTTCCATAAGAAGACCCTTCAAGATTCAGAGCTTCATCTACATTTAATGATCCTTCAATATATACGTCCCCACCAACTGTCAATTCATTATTTAACCAATTTAATCCACTAATAGAAAACTACTCATTATTTATACATAAAATATTATAGTTGTTATTATTTAAATCAACATGTATATCTGATGCATCCAAAATTTTAAAAGAAGTGGTCTAATAATTTTTTGGTTTTATTTTACTGATTACCTATATATATTGACTCATATTATATTTTTATCTCCATAGTTAATTATCTTCATCATATTCATTTTTATGACTAATTAAGGGGACTTGTGACATTTATTATTGTTCTACCCAATGAATGATTGGTTGATCTGTATATTGAATATAACTACAGATACCCATTATCATTAGTGTGATTTATAGACTACTCCTCTATAACGCCCCCTATAAAATTACCGTATGCGAACTATGGAGGGAATGCCTCTGTCATTCTCTATGGAAATGCAAAATAAATATACTAACCAACACCAGCATTCACATCGTAGATACCCTAATATGATTTTTTTAAATATGGTGTAAATAAAGTTAAATCGAAACCTTCAATAAGTGTTTGTAAAGGTGATGTGCCCACATAAATATTGTTTCTAAAATATATAAATGTATCATAATCTATATGCCGGCCAGATTCAAATTCTACTCTTAAATATATTTTTATTGATCGAGATAAATTAGGAATAGTGAAATTATTATCCGGCCAATCTAAACTCGTCTAAGATACTTTTACTATGTCAAAAATTTCTTCATTTGGGAATACAGACTAATATACAAATATTTTCATATCATTAACATAAGCCTAAGGTTTTGTGATGTTCCATGTAAAATTATACGACTATGATCCTCCAATAAGTAATGTAATCTAATCTGGCAATTTAATACAATCTATTACTGATCCTGAAATCCATGGAAACTATGGCGGAGTAAGTCCAAATAAAGTATCTAAAGCAATTTGTACATTAATCAAATTATATGGGATGTTCTATGCTGATAATTCCACATCGCCCACCATTTCATTTATGTTAGAAGATAAATTGTAATTTTGCTGCAACTCAGAAACCTATAAATCAACACCACATATGAAACTAAAGAACTACTATGGGCAATAATTTCCTTTACCATCTTTGTATTTTATTTTAAAATTAACAGTTTCATCTGAAAACCCCAATAATGGTATATCGATTGATTTTGTTATTATTGTAGGAGGATTTTGATCAACTTCAACTATAGATAATAACTAAAAAGAATTGTAAGGCCTTTTATTTGTATAATACATCTAATAAGAACCTAAATATCCTGAATATATTTCAAGATCAGACATGACTACTTCTATAGGGATTATTGGTCTTTGTGTTGCCTAAATATCTAGTTGAGTCTAATTTACAATTGTATATCCCATTTCTAAACTATATTTTGAAATATTCTATTTAAGTACAGACACAGTCTAACCTTCAAATATAGACTATGACCATATTGATTCGGTATGATCAAACAATCTATTTAACAAAAAAGGTAATTCATTATAATTTATATCTATCGCAATAGGTACATATAAGTTTTGATAATCATCATTTAAGAAAATAATTTCTGATGTATTAAATATTTTTTGATATGGAGTAGTCAAATAAACATCTTTTATTTGATAACTTTGAATAAACTATGTTTTTATAAAGTTGTTTTGGTAAATACCATTAAACTTAAAATTAAATTCAGTTTTTCCAGGTTCTTCGGATTTAGTTCCTGCATCATAATTTGATTTTAAGTTTAGATTCCCCTATAACATTAAAGGGAAATTACCGTATTTTAATGAGCTTAAATAAATATCACCTTCAGAGGACACAAACAAATCACCATCATCGGTGGTTATCTATAAATTAGAAGGAAAATAATTAGTGTCGGGAATCTATATCTAAAGATTTTTTAAATTATTTAGCTGTAAATCTAAATATTTTGCCTATATTATGTATATATTATATAAAACATTATCGTATTTTTTGGTGTGCTTAATATTATCTTCGTTTAATAGAGAACCTGTATAAATTGACCCACTAAAATACTATGCATCTACATTAAGATTGTATCCAGAACCACTAAATATCCCATTATATCCTATTTTTATCTAATCATTTACTTCAAATTGTTTGGTAAAATTTCCAGACCTATAAGTTGATCCAGAACTCTATATTAAAAATGTTCCACTACCCACTAAACTACCAGAAAAATACGAATGAGGATGCTATTCCTAAACGACAACTCCATGTTCTTCCAAAATCAAATGACCAATTCTTGAATCAATCGGGCAATTTGTTGTTGGATCGATTAAACATTTTGACCCCTCATCTATATCAAAAGGCTCTGGATAATTGTTTTCGTCCTAAACCGGATTCTAAAGTGCATCAAAAATCTAACCAGTTTCAATCAGCACCATATATCGATAATATTCATCATCTGTGTATGGATGACTCAATAAATATTTATCATTAACCTAATATATTATTAAATACCCCGATTCTGGATTTAATAATTGCCCTGAAAATGGGTCTATTATAAAGGTTTCACCTTTATCATTAGTATATATTTCATATTTTGATTCTTCGTAAGGCTCATCAGGGGTTGCAGACCAAAAAACAACTCCCGATGTAGAATTAATTAAATATTTATAATCTTCACCATTATCATTATGTGGATGTATAAAACACCCGTTAAAATCGTTACCTTCTTTTTCAAATATATCATATTTTACTTCAAGACATTCAATTAAAAACTTTTCTTCTTTCTATAAAGCAGCAGACGGATCAATTCTGCCAGAAAACATTGTTATTATTTTTTTAGAAAACAACTATCCATGAATTGTATTAAAGGTTATTGGAGTTTTATTATTTTCATTTAAGAAACTACAATTTTTAACGTCTAAATTATTTATAACTGTATTTTTAGATGCACTTAATGTATAAGATGATCCAGAAAAAATATATGACTTATATGATTTATCCGATGATAATACATGAGGTGTTTTTTTATATGGATCAAGAATTAATTTATTTTCAAAATAACCATATACCTATTGTATATCACTTTGGGTGATTATTGAAAACTCCTATGAAAAAATTTCTTGTGATGAAAATATTTCCCCTGTAAAATAGTTTGTTTGCATAGACAAATTCTATGCAGACGCTATATGTGATAAAAAACTAATTGGCGTTAATGTTTCACCGTTCATTAAGGTTAAATTGGTTAGAGAATTAAAATCATTTCCTTCCGCATACACAGAATAATATTTATCTTTATTCTGTTTTGTAGGTTTATTCGGCCCCCATCCCAACTATGGTGCAGTTGATTTGACTATTTTAATATTTTTGCCTTCTAATTTATGCACAATAGTGTCTGGATTATTAAAATAAACCTCCCCATTAGTTATTGTGATATCACAAAATGATGATGTTAAGGGCACTTTTCCACCATATTCTATAGCACCTTTATACTTGCCTGCAGGTACTTTTTCAGATTCAGTATATCCCTTGAATATTTGTTTATACGATCCTGTTACATCATATAAAGAGCTAGTATTTGGAACATAATTTAAGAATTTCTAATAAAAAACAGAATCAGTAAAGGCGTCCATTTCTATCTATAATTGAAACATATTTTTGCCTGCAACCAAATCTTTATTTGGAATTTTTATGCTTGATATTGGGACATTCTATGTTGTCGTCGTTAATTCATTTTTATAAGTATTGTCCTAACTTTTTTTTATGTCAACCGTAGGTACAGTTTTAAATCTAAGTACAGACGGGGTTATCTAATATGGATTAACATAGATTGATTTTTGGAATTTTATATTATATTGACCACCCCAATCGCCTTTGATATATTTTCCATTAGAATAATTCTACAATTTTCCCACTATAATTAAAATACCAAATCCAATATTTACATTCTAATCTATTTTCACGTAACATCTGATCATTTTTCTCTATTTATATTGGGTCACTGTTACAGGGATTGATTGGTTTTTTGAATCCATAAAAAAAATTTGCATTATTGAATTTTTTATGAAACAATTCTATTTAATGCCGATTAAAAAGGAGTTTTTGCCCCTACCAAAAAAATCTGGTAATTCGGATATATGAATATACTAATTTCCTATATCCTATATTAACAATCTTGTATTGGTTAATTTTAATAAGTCCTAATTGTTTCTGATTTCAAGGTTCATTATATAATTTTACTCACTCCGTTTTTGTATTGTATTTGTATCCGATCCTAGAACATGTCTTTCATTACATCTAAATGTGAAATAACTAATAGTGTTTCATATTTTTCCGATATGAAATCAAATATTTTCTTAAACTACATTACATTCTCATTATCTAAGACACCAAAGCCTTCGTCAATAATGAACATTTTGGCTTTCGATTTATTTGTTATGGTGGACAAAGAATGTCTTATGGCAATAGAGATTACAAACTTTTCAAAACCCGAACAGGTTTCTACCAAATATTTTTTATCTGGATATACTATGTTGATATCTATTGACTTACCGTCCATAACAAACTATATTGAGAAATTAGTCAACATCTGTAATATAGAGTTCATTTCGGATTCCAACACCGTAATAATGTTTGAAGTTATGTAATATTGTAATCCTGTTCTGCCCATAATAGACTTGTATTTTTCAAGTAGTGACAGGTAATAGTCTCGTTCATTATATTCCTCTATTACGGTATCGTTGTGCTTGATATACTAATTATTGGATGTGAGCTTAATTTTCCCCTATAATATCTGTTTGTCGATCTATTTTTTGTTTTTCTTCAAAATGGAGGCCTAAACCTAAAGGGATTCTATCGTAGTGCGTATTTCTATATTCTATTCGATTATCTTTTGATTTTGATGATATGTACTCTCTCTTAAAAGGTAGTCCTTGAGTTTGGTAGTATGTTGTTCAATCTTAAATAGAATGTCAGAATAATTTTGGTTGATGGTTGACATCTATCTCAATAATGAATTATATAAGACCATTAACTATTTATCGTATAACTAAATCTATCCGTGCAGTTCCTCGTATTGTGCAACGTATTTCGAGATTGACTATATTCCCACCTCCAAACTTAGTTTTTCTGCCTATAGCCGCTCTAAACCGTTTTTGGACTCGATTGCATCAATGGTTAATGGGTTGCTCATGCAAAATTCACAATCCTAATCGTATTCTACATCCTATAACAATTTGACCTTTTTGTTTTGTTCTTTGATTGTAGAATTCAGAGACTTCAGGTCACTATTCAACATAAGATTCTGTGAAACGTATTTGTGAAGTTTACGAGCCTTCTCTCTCAAGTTAGCTATGTCTATTTGGTTGATATACAACTACATATCTTGTATCTGTTCATGTATATTCTACTTATTGGACTCTAACTACACCTTTTTATTAACTAATTCTGCAAGAGACGTACCAACCCTTTTAATGGTATCTTGTATCTACTCAATGTCGGTATCTGTATAAATCTAAGTTTTTTGTCTTTGTAGAACTTTTCGTAATTCCTTTTCTTTCGTGTCGATATCAGATTCTATTGTCTTGAGATTAGACTATAATTTTTTACTTGATTTCTTAATCTCTTTATTTTCAACATTATATTTCTATATGTTGTTTTGGATATTCTATATATCGATGTTGCTCAGGTATCCCTTGACCCCCTTGGCACTCTAATTGGCCCAATTGTGGCACTCGTCAAATATAGACAAATTCAATAATGAGTTCAACTGAGTTTTCCTGTTAGCGTTACTCATCTAAATGAATGAGTTAGAATTTCCTTGAGAGGAAATGAAGGTCGATGTCGCATCTTCCATTTGCCCTATGTAACTTTGAATTATATTGTTTGTATCTGATCTTTGAGTTCCAGACAAATCTATCTATTCACCAGCATCGTTTATCGTATAAAATTTACATTTTATCGGTAGGCTGGTTCCCTTTTTGTTTAATTTACCCCACCTTTCGATATAATACAACCTGTGATTTATGCTCAAAGTGATTTTTCCCCACAGCTATTTTTTCTTATTGTTTAGGACTGACATGGACTTGAAAGAACACGCCGTCTTATCGTATAACATGAATAGGATGCAGTTAATTATTGAACTCTTTCCAACGCGATTCTACCCAACTATGCCCACAATTCCTTTGTGATTGGAAAAATTGATTTCGTTACCCTATCCAAATCCGAAAAAGTTATTAAACTATAGTTTCTAAATCGTCCAATAATTTTGAGAGTTTGGTATGTTTTTACTTTTGTACTACTTATTTATCGTTTTGTTTAATTCCAAAATATTATCCAAATCTTTTGAATTTATGGTAATATCTGCATGTTTAATATAATCTTTAATAATGGTTTCTTGATATCTAACATCATCAATATTCTATAAATCGAATTCAAAGGTGCTGGACTTTATCTATAGCCCTGTATCTTGCTTATATAACATCATCTATTCAACATTGTATTTTTTATTAATATCAGATTGGATTTGTTTTAATACATTGAAGTCGGTATTGGAATATTTGAGTTTGATTCTTGGATGTTTGGTGATGATCTCAGGCATATCTACAATCTATCCATTCTCAATAATGATGTTGTAGTACCTATACTCATTTTCGATTGGCACATGCGTGGCTTTACCCTTGCCCAAATCCCAAACTAACATTCCATGATTATCAACCTCTTCTCCGAAATTTAATTGCATAAGAGAACCAGCGTAAGCCGTAAGTGGGTCTTGTGAAAGTATTTGTGACTTGTGAATGTCCCCCAATAGTACATAGTTGAACCCTACGAAATCACTTGTGCTAAAATTAGATGACATCTTAATTCCATTTACTTGTACATTGTTTACCGCTCCGTGATATAATAATATTTTATAGTTTTCATTATCCTAAAACAGGTCAGGCATCCTTTCGTCAAAGACTGAAGCTACCCAAAAGTCGATGTTTTCATAATTATACCACCCTGTATCACGGTAATAGATTAGGTTCTAATTGTCTATCAACTCAATGATAGGTGTCAACGAGTCCAACCTATTCTTATTTGCAAGGTTAGCGTCATGGTTTCCCGCTATCACAATAGTGGGCAAAACTTCAGCCAGACTTGATAAGAACAAATCTGCCATTACGATTGATTCAGGTGACATTTCTGTTTTGGAATGTAGAATGTCCCCTGTCAAGACAATTATTGAATTCTATGTCTTGAGTTTATTGATTTTATCAATTAAATTATTTAGTACCTATTTGTACTATTTGCTTCTTCTGTACAATCTTATGTGTATATCCGAAACGTGGAAAATCTTGTCTATCATAGTCTAACTCCATTCACTTGCTATTTTAACATATCCAAATTGCTACTTACAGTAAACTTTTTCAATGTCTTGTTTAGGTATTTCCAATACTATTCTCTACCCATGTCATTCGGGTCTTTTTCTTTGAGATTGATATAGTATAGATTATCTAATCCTTTTTTACTAACCTTATTTATCATTTTATGCTGGTCTTTTTGTGCGTCGTGATCTAAAGAAAAGTAAACGTCACAATCATAATAAAGTAACTTTTCCATAAGTTTATTGCCAATAATTTTGCCCATCAAAGGTATGGCGTTAAAATTTACTGTCATAGCGTCAAACATCCCCTATGTCAATACCACGGGCCTGTCCCAATCAATGAGATTTTCAAAGACAATTATGTCATTTCGTTCTACTTTGGGATTCAAATATTTGAGGGGTTCATGTTTGTCTAAGCTTCTGGCAGTAAAGTAATTGAGGTTATTATTTATGTCGTATGAAGGAATTATAATCCTATTAGAAAACCTACCATCCATACAAAAACCTATATCGTATTTTAATATTTCATATTCACCAATATTCCTATTACTAAGATATTTCAACACTTTATTTTTTAATATGAAACTTTTACTATCAGATAACCTAACATATTCTTTTGGTAAAGCTATGTCTATCTTGGGAAATGTCTTAATTTCTTCTTTATTTTTACTAATTCTTTTGAGAGTATTTTCTATTCGCTCTCGAAATGAACCCATACCCAATTTTCTAATTAAAGAAAATAAATTGTATCCCCTCGTGTTGCAGACCCAACACTTCCACTATAACGTATCGGAATTGACTGCGAATTTTCGCTTATCTTTCCCCTGTTTAAAACAAAATGGGCATTTGTAATATACCCATTTTACATTGGGATTATCTGGCTATCCCAATAAATCTGTCAATATAACATTTAATCGCTCATTCAAAACTTCCTCCTTTGATTAAGGTATATAGTCAAGCTGTATTATAAACGTTGTCGGAATAATATTGGATTTTCTTACAGGTTGACTAAGTTTGGCTATTGCCAATAACTAATTATCATCATCAAAGAGTCCTATTCCTGTGATATAAAGGTCATCCTTCCACCTTAAACCCCCATCCACATCATAGGCAGACCTATTGTTTGTCATGTTCAACTCGTTAGCTTGTGTAATACATAGGTATTGAAACTAATGAATGTTGAAAAAATAACTTAATCCATAACCACTTACAGAATCCATATAGTTAATGTCACTCTCATTATCTAACCACAATATGCAATTTATGTGTGGAACAAATACACCAATTGGCATATTTGATGACATAATGATATCTCCATTTAACTATAGCTCATACCCATTATTTTCATCTATACTATATAAATAAACCCTTTCCTATGTCAAGATGTTTTTGAAATAGGTTATCCCCTATACATTGTCCTTTATCAGAGACAATTTTCCTTTATTCCTTATGCGAGAAGATTGTATTGCCTCAGCATTTATATTACTGGAAAACATTGTGGTTGGAAACTTACTTCCATCAGTGGTCTATATAAACCCATTGACTTCGTCTTTAATGGTATAATTCTAACACATAAATCTAGCTATAGTAGTCAACTATCTACTATATTGCGTATCATTTGTGGTCCGTATAGAATTTGTCACCACAAAGTAGTCGTACTAAGATTCACCCTAATTCAACTACTTAATCTTATTTATGCGATAAACATTATGAGAAACCTAATTTGATCTTAAGCTTTTTAGATGCATTTATCAATACTACAAAACTAAACTAAAAAGAGCCTCTGAATCACGCTACTTGAGTATTGGTTGTGACAACTTGCCTATAGCCATCAATGTGTTATCATCATCATATAATCCTATGGAAGTAATTACCGTATAATCCTTATCTACTATGTATGCTCTTAGGTCATCACTCCACTTTCTCCACGATTCATTACGTGACGCATTGTATCTCTCGTGAGTTACTCTGCAGAAGTATGTCTCTGAATTCAACATTTGTTCTCTTTGTAAATCAGTTGTTGTTATTGTTTCGGCAACCGAAGGAACGTTAGTCTATCCATTATTATAGAAAAATACGAGACCTAATTCTCCAAAGAATAATCCCACATCATCAGTATCCCCGTTTTGTACGACTCCAAAATTAGATGTCTAACTTCTCCAACGATATGCGATATCGAATTTATCTCCGCTTACAACTTCTCTAACTTTATAGTCGATATCACCAATTTTAATTTCAAACTAACCAGCATAAAGGCCATCACCGATAACATTATTGGCAAATGAATATACTGCAAAATGAGTACATTTTCTTTCGCTACTTGGGAACCAATCAGAATTCATATCTTTTTTATCGTTTCTTAACAACGACGCAACTACACTATATAGGTTTGGATCATCCGCTTTACTTCCACTAAACGCAGTAACAAATGTTCCCGAGTAATTAGATACACTTCCTGAATATATGTATTCATTAGCTTTATCCATTGTGATAATACCAGTTTTGGGCGTAATTCTCTATCTATAATTTTTAGAAGGATTTGTGATAACATCTTTAGTATCTACAAAATATGTAAAATACTTCTATTTAAGATATCTCTATTCTTGACCCTCTGTTGTCTATGTGGGCGTATTTGGATTAAGTGCCATTTTTATTTTTCTCCTTATTTAATTATGTTGTAGTCGGTGTAACTGGGGCCGATGAGGTGTTTACGGGGAACTTGAAAGTATATGATGCCATAGCACCTGTCCTGACTCCTACAATATCTACTTTAAGAATGGTTGGAAATCCAATAGATTTAATAATCCCGTTAAATTTGGTAGCTCCGCTTATCGGATAAATTTTCTGACTATTGACAATTGGTATGTTTGTGGGAGTACCCCCAAGATTTTTACCCCAATAATTCATTGAACTGAAAGGCATATCACCAACTACTTCAATGGTTATGTTATATCCCTACGATACAGACCCAATTGTAGAAGGATTTAATGTAAACTCCGTCCCAAGAGTGGAATTGAAGTTAATTGTTTCCTATTCTGTATAATTGCCACCATTTAACTATATGTAAGCCAATACTACAGCTCCTTGATTGATATTGAAGTCTGTATATAATCTACTTCTCATCATCAACTTACCGTCTAATATGGGCTATAAAATCGGAAACTGAGCAGGCTCATTTATAATTTCTTGTTTTAAGTCCTGAGTAGTATAGTCAATCTCATCATCTGAGAGTGCGAATTTAGTAATGTTGAATTTATCAACTCCCGAAGATAGTCTTTCTCTACCTGCTTTTGTTAATATTGCTTTAATAATAACATTATCTGAAATAATATGTGCCATTTTTTGATCTCCTTGTATATCTTATGTTTAAGTTATTTTTAATTTAGTCCCAAAAACAGTTAATTCCTATCTATTCATATCGACTATCATCTTTCTTTGTGACAGATTACTACTTGTGACAACCGAACCTGACTACATCCAACTATTCCTAACGGGATCTCTCATATAAGTAAATAAAGCGGTTGTATTTTCGGCCCGCAGTTTGGCATATAATGTCTATACCGAAGTAGAAAAACTCCGATAGTCTTCCTGTATCCCAAATCTGTAAGTGCCACATACATAATTATTGATACTTGATATTTTTTTCTACATATATGTATGGGGTTTAATATTTCCTTTTAAATTATATTGTTCTTTGTATATAAATTCAACACCTTGTTTTGTGTTTATTCTTGATTTATTTGCAACTATTTGTGGAGTCCTCACATTAACCTAAGCTAATATCCTTTCTTGTTTTATGACGTTAGTATTTTGATATTTTCTCATAAAATCAATAGTGGGTATTTTGTTTCTAGCTAAAATATGATTATCTATTGCCAATCCATATCTTGCATCAACACTATTGGGGACAAACTGTTTTATTGTGTGAAATACCGATGTATCTATTTGCTAATGCTAACTTATGACGCTTTCTATATTACGAACTAAAACATTTGACATGGAATTTACTCTATATGATTCTACCTATCTATGTGTGTATCCTAGAGACGACGTATTTGAACAATATTCATTGTTGTCTAAAAGTGATTCAAATGACTAATTTTCATAATTCCCATTACTATTTGCCCAACTTTCCGTTATTGATTGATTTATAATTTTGCTATAATATTGGCCTATCAAAACATTCGGATAATTATAGGAAGTTTCACTCGCTCTCAAAGGTTTCAAACTCTAATCCAATATCTATAATTCATTGTCCTATACGTGTATGTTGTAAAACTTAGTATCAAACTAATCAAATTTGAATATGGTATCATTGTTAAACTATTCTATCTATATTATGCTCTAAGAAAGCCCGTAGCACATCAATATCTATTCAACAGCCAAACGAGTTCCTTTCGATCTCAACAGGAAGGGCATATTAGCGACCAACCTTGACTTAACGATCCTGTCATATTGTTTGAAACTCAGATTAGCAGTAGTGGGGTTGGCAAACTTTGTATGCGTTTCCAATATTCCTTCATTAGCATATCCCATTCGATAATCGACGCCATAATTTTTCAATAGATCGTTTAACAACAACTAACTATATGTCTATAACTACCCCTCCAGCCTTCCATTTATTGATGGAATGGCCCTGATAGATGCCCAATATTCATCAAATGTATTACCTATCATATTAACCATAGCAAACAAATCAAAGTTCCTCTCATCATATAAGATGATATTGGGGATAAAATTAGTCAAAGCATGAATATTGTCCCTATCATATTGTATCGCGTTTGCAGATTTTGTAGAGTACCAATTTGTAAATGTCTATGATTCAATAGGCTCCATACTAATAATCACATATTCATTATCATCTGAAACTTTGGTCAATCCATAATCTAAAAAACAATGCCTTTCGAAGGTGTTAAACCCCGATATAATATTATTTACGGAATTGGTATAACTGACCCCATAAATGCCTTTATTTTGGATTTGATAAATATCAATGTATTTGTTTATAAATACATCCAGTCTACTCTTGTAACTACCAAAATGAACAAAGTTCTATGGGTAATAAGGATCGTAATGAATTCTCTATAACATATTACCAATAGACAACATGGGATTGTATTTATTATTAGTACTACCAGTCTAATTCAAAAAGTCCTCAAGACTGTATCTCTATGTAGATTGCATATTTCCAACCCTATATACGTTGGCCTACGCGATCTATTCAAACCCCTATTCATACTATACCTATTCAGGGAGCAAACTAATTTTCTATTCGACAGGTTCATATGCTAATAAATGTAAATATATATTTTGATTCTTTTCGTAACTTACGGGCTATTCAAACTTTAACACACAGACTTCACTAAAAAAATTGTATTTCAAATAAACAATTGGATGTGTGTATTCGTTATTGGTAGCTAATAATTTGATATCCTAAGTTTGTATTCTCTCGTCCAAAGCCTACAACTTGGAAATATTTGGAGTCCCGTTGAACTTACATTTTATCTATGTCAGGTCTTTTGATATCATCAGCACTTTCAATGTCTATTCGAAGAGCGGCGAAGTATCCTAAATATCCTATACCAAATAATATATGATAGTGAAATTTCCAGACTAATATTTTAACTACTTCAAATAGTCTTCAGTCCGAATCGAAAACTACTATCCCACCATACTGTAGTGTTTGACATCCACAGGATATATTTTGATAGTATCATTTGTTAGTATCTTAGCTAAAATTTTCATGTATTATCTTTCTCTCTTTCTTGTTAAATTATTATTTGGCAACACTATATGGAATCTTTTTGATCTAAATATTTGCAAGTTGTATTGTCCACTTCTCTTTAGGTCCATTATTTTCATAAGAAACTATCTTGCTCATTTTTTCGTTTATCATAAAGGATAAAATTGATCCGCCTTGGAAATTCTTTTTGATTGTAGTGACTCCGTCTCTCCAGCCAAGTCCACTTGGTTCACTATACGATTGTGTAACGTCCCCAAAGATGTCCACATATCGTTTGTCATTGTATTTAAAATACTTTGTGTTCAATGTCCGATAGGTTGCGAATTGACCATATTTATCGAACATAAAATTGAAATCTCTAAAATTACTTATAGGTGGCATTAACTGATTATTCAACACAATACTCTATGTAACCCCATAATAAGTATATTCTTCTATAAATACGGTTTCTTCAGGAGATGGAGCGGTGAAGGGGATAATTGGTAATCCCATTTCCGAATTTTGTACATTTAATGCTTCTGATTGTGAAAAACCCCATTCCCAAGCTTGTACCGCCATTCTCCACCCCTATGTAGAATATGGGCTAGGACTTTGATAAGCTACGGTCTAAAAACTACTTGAAACATATCCAAAATCATATTTAGGATTATTTTCATTAGTTCTTATATCTTCATAACTATGCCCTTGATAATTATAATATTTACTGGGGTTAAAACAGAATGATTCCGTATCATTCTCATTTATGTAATAATCTCTATTTATATTCTATCTCTTAATTATCTTTATGTCAGTATTTTCCAACAAATTATCAAAGGATTGAATTCCATTCTCAGGCAAACATCTAACCAATAAATTATTAGCTGGATTAATATATTGGCCTGTAAGGTTGTTTTTTATTCTCACCTTAAATGTTATTTCATAGTCAGCAAGTTCATGCATAAATCCGTATAGGTCATTTTCGTTTTCCTATGTGTAACAGACAGACAAAAGATTTGTCTATATGTCTGTTGGGAAAAATATTTGATTCCTAATCTGTTTATATGCACCATCTTCTATGTAGTTTAGAGAATTTTCACCTTCTTGTATTGAAACTGTAAAATTTCCTGGGACTACTGTCTAAGGACTATACTTATAGGGGTTTAACATCATCTATTCCTACACTAAAGAATTGTAATATCCTAATTTATCTTCAAGCGTAAATCCAATCTTTAATTTTTCCATCGTTGTATTGTCATATTTCAAATTAAGGTATTTGGAATCATCGTATAGTAATTTCCAATTGCCTGATGGATCGGTATTAAATATTGAGTCAGGTTTTGTCGAGGCCTACATAGTGTTCAAAAAGTTAGTGGACATCAAATCCTATTGGTGAATGTCTTTGAACTAAAAAATAGCATTTACATTCTTATGATTATTCCCCAACGCAATCAACTAATATTGAACGGGATTCGGATAAACCCACTATGTATATCTTTTTTCATCACTTCCACTTGTTTTCGGTGACATCACGTTTTTTGACATGGTGATAGTTATTGTTCTTCCCTAAGACGAGATTTGGCAGCCTATCAGCTACGGAGAGGGTTTAACTACCTTCCACCCCTGCAAGGTCTCATCTACATACCTTATCATTCGTGTAGGAGGCTATAAAACTTGGTGTGTGATGGGATATTCGTTTATCTACTATTTGCCAGAATATCCCCGAGCTATTAAATCTAAAATCTTGTTTGTATGATCAAATGTGAAAGGTAGTTGAAGGTAATAATATGCCTTACTAAACGCACGATCATACAATGACTTATCGTACATAGTAAAACTCTTCAACGGTAAGGTATAAGCTTTCTTGATAAACTATGGTATCGTAACTGAATGAGTATATACCGTAGGCTACTATTTCATTTTATATTCATTCATTGGAATAGTATATTTGTCTGTCTAACTCTAAAATAAAAGCGTCGGGATGTCTATTTCCCTTTCCTATAATATTTTATTTGTCAGCTATTCAATATATCCATACGGAATTTTCTATTTTATCAGTAACTAATATATCTTTTCATACTATTTATCAGAAAGTTTGACATTCTTTAGACACCATAATAACTTTTTTGAGTTATTGACATACAATGACGGAGTTAAACTCTTCAATATCTTGTTTGATTTTTTAATATTTGTCAATTTAATTTTCATTGTATGCCTTTACAGAATTAATCAATAACTAATAATTATAGCTATTAAACTTGTATCTTATTTTAATATTTATATTGTCTTTTTTATCGAAGTAAGGTTGTAATTTGGCTTTGGTTAATTTATTAATTACTTTTTGATATTTATTGTCTGAATATGTAACATTGTATGTGGATATAGAAACATTGTCAATTAAAAATACAACATCAGCTATATTAGATAATGAAATATCCTATTTTTTGAAAATCTTATAATTGAACTAAAACATGATATCCGATTTGACCTTGAAACTATCGAAACTAAACTCCACATAGGGAGCTCCAGCTTGAATAGGGTTGAAAGACTTGGGCACCACATAAACAGACTATATATAGTTCACATCATCAACATCATTCTTTAAGGTAAACTTCTAATCTTTTAGGTTTAATGGGTATATAAATACGTTTGTACATCTACACTTAAAATAGTTAATGTCATAAAGGTCAATCTCAGTATATCCATCAATAGACACGTTAGCTTGACCCCTCTTGTCAATCAGATTTTGAGAAAACTTGTGACCTTGTATTATGGGTTCAATAAACTATATGGTCTATTGTTTTATGTCATCTATCTTGTCTTTATTGGACACATAAATCCCATACACGTCCATTTCCTTTTCTGGCGTGTAAAACTCTTTCAGATATTCTACTATCTATTGTTTGTATTCACTTATTGGTTCAAACAATACGGAATGTTCCCTTATCATATATTCTGTTATCCATTTTTAACTATATAGTATAACGTCTATTGACTATGAATTGAGATAAAATCAAGACAAAATAATTTGATATGCCATCATAAGACAATCTTGTATAACTTGAATGTTCTATAATCGGGATACGTTCTATTTGAGTGGTATCATATATTGCATATGTTCCATAGAAATTATCGGGGATATGGTAGTTTTTGTCTGTCTAAGTCCAATAACTTGAAGTCCAGTCTTTAGAGTATTTTTTAGGAAAGAATTGTAGATTGAACCTTATTGTCTAATTTAACTTATACTATTCCTAAAAATCTTTGATTTGGCAAATGAAGTTATCTATATTTTCCACTTCAGGGTAATCACTACTATCCCATATTCTATCATCAATATAAAACTAATATACTGGAAATAAAGGAGCATTTGTATTTGCAGAATATAAACTAATTCTACCCACATTAACATCCTATTCTTTAATCTTTAACAAATATCCATTTTCAGGCAAAAAACCATCAGAAGAGTTATCGTTGGTCAACTTAAACTTTATCGGATTGTATATCGTTTTGTGGTTTAACTAATATAAAATTTCAGTATTCTAATCATAATCACCTCCGTTATCATTCCATGTTATTTCATCATATTTATTTGCCCAACTCGACCCCTACAATTGAGGATTGGGTTTGTCCGTATTTATATTAAATCCGGCGTCCCAACTTCCATTTATCTAATATAAACCCAATTCAAAAAGCCTACTTGTATGTAAATCAGCATTAGATGGGTATATGACCAAATTACAACCATCATATCCAATAACCGAAGACGTATCTATGTTTGATTTCAACAATATTCGGGCAACATCCCCATTATTGCTTTGAATGGTAATTTGGGGATCTCCACCTGAATTATTCAAAGGCAATCTACTAAAAATAGTATTACTCTAAGGTACTCTAACTCTATAAATCATTAAATTATACTCCCTACGATATCCTTATCAGGATATTTTAACTAAAAGATTGAAGGAGTATGGCTTGTAAAATACATATCCTGTGACTAATCGTAAGCATTGTTCATATCGTATTTAATATTAGAATAAAATCCACTTTGATTGAATTTATTATACATTTTCAAAAAAATTACATTGGTCACACCCTAAGTAGATAACAAAACATTCTTCATCTACTTAACATTTATAGGAGTTCCGATATCAAAATTTTGGATATTCATATAATTTTTTATAGCCATGATAGATCGATACAATACTTCTTTTTTTGAATATCTAACATCGCTCGATATCTTGAATTCACATGATACGTTTATGATTTTGGCGTCCCTAATCAATAACCTATCTCCTAATATTCTATACTGCTATAAAAACTATCCTAAATTTTCCTTTATTTGAGGGCTCAAAGCTATCAAATGCCCTTCACCATTGCGACCCATCAACCACAACTATATTGTTCCACCATTCATATTTCTATAAACATAACTCTTATAAATTGAGCCATACTAAGCTGGCATAATTTTTATTGTATTAATATAGTCTTCAAAGGTCACCAATCTATTCTGAGTGTTTATGGTTGCAAGAGCATTCTGTTTTATCTATTCTAAGGTTTCAACCCCACTGCCCCCGATTGAGCTTGCCTAATTAAAAACATCTAAGAACTATAAAGACATATCATTTATGTTGTTGTAATTTTCATAACTAACCAAAGTATCAATTTTATTTCTTGGCACCACAACATTATTTGATACTAAGTAAGTCACCTTCAATGTAGTATCAAGAGGCACCTATCCATAAGTATTATTCATAATCAATGAAGATGCATCGAATCCCACAGACACATTTTCTGTAGATTTATTTTTAGACCCAAAATACAAATAAGTCCTATCATTAATATCAACTAACTTTTTGTATCTCTTATTTGTTATCTTATAAGACAATTTTCTAACGCCAGACACATACTCAATACTATCATCCGCGACTCTATTATTGGCAAGATTCAACACCTAATGCCATTGAACATTACCACTATCTACAACAGATATTATTTTAACAATATTTGTATCGGGCAAGTATAGTTTCAAATTCTCTTTAACGTCCTTCCCTACATTCAAGTTTATGGTCTTTTCAATTACAGAATATGCATAAACTTTTTTTGTCAAAATCTTATATTGGTCTCCTTTATCTGTGGTATCCAATATTTCATTTGGTGTGACATTTGTAAAGTTTATCTATTCCAAAATAACAAAATTAGAATTCGGAATATCTGCAGATTTCACAATAGTTCCTGGAGCCAAGATGGGGGCATACTGAACTAAAGTCTTATTGTTATCATGTTTTACAAGACACCTAATAGTCACCTACACCGAAGCAGGTATTGCTGTCTTGATTCGATACCCATAAGATTGAGCTATATCATAGATAGATTGTTTTTGTGTTGCGTAGTAAAGTATTGACTATTTTGTTTGTTTGTCTATGTAAAAGTTTAATACGTCCCCCACATACGACATCAGCTACAATAATATCATAGCAGGTGAAGCTGGTGAGAAGTCATTGAAAGAATCGGGATAATAGTATTTGGTATAATCCACGAGGCTTTTCAATAATGTATCAAAATCTCTATTCAGATATTTTACATCTTTTTGTTTATCGTTCATTTAAGTCTATCTCCAATATTAGGGTGCCCCACTATTCGTTTACTGAAAACCTTAGATTTACCACATAAAAATTCTCTTGTTGTTCTATCCCAACTTCCACATTTTCAATCTAAGGTATCCATCGTTTGATACTTTTCTGTATCTATTTTTTTATCTTTACATCACCATCGGTATAGGGCATATTCTCAAATAACAATTTAGTCAAATCAATACCAAACTTGCAATTATGAGCAAGCAACCTCTACCCTATATTCGTGTAAAGTAGGTTGATTAGTTTGTTTTTTGCGTTCTGAACTACATTAACTGTGGGATTAAACAACCCCAACTAAGTCTAATAGAACGGATATCCTATTGCCTTTAATTTCATTGTCTATTAACTTTGCCTAAGCCTCTTTTTAAAAAATCTGGTAAACTCTATATGTTGTCCAAAATGGAAGTTCCGTTAGCTAAATTATCAATATTCTAATTCAATATTACTTTAAGATTTGGGTCTAATTTAACGCTCTATCTTTTCGTAATTCCATAATCATCGTCCTCAGTTATGAGTCCCATATTACCATATTTTTGTTTTAATTTCTAAGTTTGGCTTACCTTTTTGGTTTGGGTTTTATTTTCTTCAATGATGCGATTTACTTTACTTGTAGAAGTGTGAGACGACTTACTTTCGTATAATGTTAACAGAATCTCGTTTACTCCACTCTATTCAAAATACTCTTGAATGGCCTAAACCATTATTGCTTTTAATTGGTCTCTTGTTTGTTTCTTCATTGACATAATTATTTTCCTTTTTATTCTATCTTATTTACATTTTATCAGACTAATTGTACCTATTCCACCAGCTGAACTTACGGCGGGGAAGGCTCCAGACGCTAATGAAGATGCTTTTATATCCTTAATTAACGTTTTGGTGACTTTTTTCCATATATCTTTTGGTTCTGTCATATTGTCAATACCCAATGGACTGGAATTTATCTTTTTGAATATGAGTATCGGTGACAGAATCGTTACTGTTATTGAAGGAGACTTAATAATTGTGGTCTTGGAAATCATTTTACACAACCCCTAATACCATTTTTGTATTCCTTTTTTTGACATCTCCATCAACGCGTCCCTACTCACTAAACAAATTAAAGTGTCAAATGTGACAGGCCCACACAAAGGATCGGGAATTGGTGAAGGAGACATAGGGATTTTGCCTTGATAGGTTGCACTTATCTATAAATTCATGGTAATGTAAGAACTTATGATTTTAGCAATAGACCCATGTATCTATTTTGCGTTTGTTTTATTCTATATTTGACTATATATTTGGTCAAACAAATCTAAATCATTCAACATATATATCACGACCCCACTACATTTATTGTATGAGGTGCCCCCGTGAAGGCACAAACTGGCATACTACAGAATCCTGCCGTTCCTCCAGCTGTAATTCCTCTAATTGTTGTAGCTCCATTGAGATTGATATTTGTTGCGGTGATGGTGACGCCTGAAGAATTTACAACTATTTTATTATCGCCAACTAAAATTGTAACGCTTTTCTCACCTGACAAATTAATGGTTTTGGATTCCATCTAAGTATTTTCGGTCTCTAAAAAGATATTTTCGTTAGCAGATATTTCGATACTTTTACTTCCATATATCTACACATCATTTTTATGTGCGTTGATTATGATTCGTTCACTGTCCAATAAAATATTATCCCCTATTAAAGAAAATTTATTAACACTATCTAATAAGGTTCTTTTAGATGATACCTATATCAGGTTTGAATCCTATTTTTTAGCATAGAGTAAAATTATCTTGGACTTGTAATCCATCTACTCGCCCTATACCTTTTGGTGATTCGTAAGAGTGGTCATGGGCAGCATATCTTTCTAATCATCCCCCCTTACATTGGTAAATTTTAAAGCGTGCCCATATCGTCCCGATTTAATTACGTCACCTGGTTCATATCGCTATCTCTATATTGATTGATTTACAAAAAATTTACTCTATCCCAACCTCTAATCGTCAGGTTCGGCAGCTATCTCATCTTTGGAAATATATGAAACGCCCTATATTGAATTGTTGTTTTGTAAATTAAGTATGTTTAAAATTCCAAAGTAATAATATTGATCGAAGACCATGCCTTCAGAAACATCTACTTCAAAAGAAGGATGTTTAGAACATAAAATAATCTATCCATCTACTGGAATTATTACATCATAAGGGTCTCTCGGCAACATGATAATCATATTCTATAACTACTTCTCCATCTATGTGAATAATAACCTTGCCTAAATGGCACCATACTCGTGTACGGGATAGTTCTAATCGTTTACGTCTTCCTATGTCAGGACACGAACAACCTCTGCCAACTACGACTAATAAAACTAATCCCCCTGTAGGAACTACTGTAATTGACTATACATATTCGCAGTAGTAATCATTCCCGTTCCGCGGAATATAACTTGTTGTGACTTACCTTTAGGCTGTTTTTTTCTCATGTGGCCTTTCTTTTATTCTTTTTAAAATTGGGGATATCTATTTTTTAGCCTATTCAATAATTCTCTATTTCTAAGCTTCGGTCAGGTCTGTATCCTATTCCTATAATTTTTGTCTTGTGGTCACAATCTTTGTCGCCGCGTTGGCCAATTTCAATAAAAGCTAATCGTTCTTGACTAAGATGTTCATGTAGTTAGCTATCTCAGGTGACAGTATTTGTAAGTCTACTTTGTCATCTAAGAACTACGCTATGTCTTCTATTGTTTTTTTCAACTATGATCTCGTCTATCTCGAATTCATTACTATCTACTTAAATAAATCCTATAATGAATAATTGTCAAAAAGTGTTATCTATTGCATTCCATCCATAATAATTCATGTTCCTTCATATGTAATCGTATTGTATCAACTATATCTAATTCTATATCACATATTCTTTTATCTTGTAATAATGTTTACCCACCATTTTTAGTACCTTGTTTATTAATACATCATCATTATCGGACATCTACTTTATATACAACATTATGGCCTTTTTGTTAAAATTCTATATAAAATCAATATCTTTGATTATTTGAACAATGGCCTAAGTTATTTCGATATGTCTCTAATCGGTTAATGACGGTATAAACTATTCCTATATAAACGTAATTAGTTTCTAAATAGTTTTTTTCATAACAATTTCGTTATATCTGCGCTCCTATTCAATCTCCCATTCTTGTAAAGAACACTATTTCATTAAATTGATCTCTCCACCCTACCAATTCAATTGATTTATGCTTTTAAACTTTTCATTATACCTAATTCGTTTGTCTAATTGCCCTAAGATATAGTTACGAGCTACTACTGTAAAATAAGTGAATGCTTTTCCCCTCTAAACATTAAAAAGAGGCATTTTCTAAATCATATTTGATATACACTATAGAATTATAATCTAACTGTTTTGAACTCTCTACTATATCTTATATTTCCTAACTAACGAACTTGCTATCCTATGGAACGCATAATTGATGTGGTCATTATATAGCCTCTATCGCTACTATTGACTCTCAGACAGGATATATCGTTTAATTATATCCTATAATTCCTTACCAAAATATATCCTTTTCTTACTCACTTTTTCTCAATTTCCTCTTTATCAATAGAGAAGTAATTGTAAAGCTATTCTAAAGCGAGAGTCAATAATAAAAAGGTCTATCCGACCTAATCATGGGCCTAAAATGCCCCACTTCTGTCTAAATCTCTCATTATTATCAACGCTTTGGCTATTCTATTGAATGTTTCCATAAGCATCTTTTCGTTGTTCATTCTTGATATTAGTTGTATGTATCCGAAAATTCCAGCTATAATTAACAATATCACTAACAGTATCACCAATGTAATCATAATTTATTATTCTTGTCTCCTTTGTAAAATAATTATCCATATGCCTATATTATAACCTTGTATTTATTATAGTGGGATAAAACTTTATTACAATACGAATTATTTAATACGCGACCATTGTATGCGTTTAATGCTTTTAATCTATTACCTTTATGCCTGCCTCTAAACCACACGTATATCTATGTGGCCTTCTTTGTCTGCTAATGGGTGTCGTCTAAGAAATTTCGACTTACTTTATGTACATTAAGGTTTATTTGATAATATCCTACGCAATTGCCCGGCCCAACGATTTTCTTTCTAAAATTGGACTATGTACGGATTATGGCAAGCAATATCAATGGATCGACATTATATTCGATTCCACAATGATGTATTGCCTATGCAAGGTCTTTGACCTCTTGGGCATCTTTTATCGGGGATACGTCCTCAATTAAGTGGGCATAGTAATCCACCTGAGAGGTTTTTTGGGGGGGGGATTTTTCAGTTTCGATTGAGGTTTGAAGGGGGAGTGTTTGTGTAACTAATGCGTTGGGCATCATTATGAGTAAGATGAACAAGATAAGTGCTTGTCTCATCCTACCCCCTCTATGTTGTATGTTAATCATATTGTTTGTTCTCCTTGTGTTTCTTTACGGATTGTTTGAATCAATCCAATAGTTAATATTCTTAATATCATATTTCAATAAATCTTGCTTTTTTTCTTTCAGAGCTGCATAATTACTGTAAACATATTTTAATTTGTTAGATATTTCATCTATCTAAATATAATTGACTTTCCATTTGCCGTTTTTGCTTTTGAATCTTCCGTTTGAATATTCTCTCAATTGCATCTATTTACTATAACTCTCTAACTAAATTGCTCGACTAAAATCTACCCACTATGTGTAAGCACTATGATTTCCACACATTAAGAGATTACCAAAATAGGCAGCTTGAAATGGTGGAATCTACCAACCTACTGCAAAAGCTGTAGATACGTAAACATCGTTAGCCTTATGTAGTTTATATATCTATACTTCGGGGATCATTCCATTAATTATCTCAATATTAAGATATTTATTTCTTGTTGACTTATAATTTTTCTAAAACATCTACCAATTAGTGGTCTTTATTGTTAATTTTACATCCATAGAATCACCAAAGGCTAAATTGAATCCAGCATAAAGTAAGTTTAACCCCTTTACATCTTTAGAATCAGCAATACAATAAAATTTCAATATCTCAGAATTGTTATTTACATTAACCTTTTTGTATTTATCCAGCAGCTTAAAGTTTTCAAGATATGGAATCTTTACTATTCTCTTTGGATCACATTTAGATTGATCTAAGACCACGTTACGCATCCATTCTGAGTTTACTAATACATATCCTGTCTTTGTGTTTATTGTCTAAATGAATGACGTAGGAAGGTAGTCGGATTCAAAAATTACAAATGCATTTTGTTGATTTGGGTCTTTCATAATATGATTACATTGATTGATGGGGATTACCTAATCTTTCAAATACTAACTTTTTATGTATTGTTCACTCAATTTGTAATTATGATAAAGGTTGCCATACCCTGTATTCTTTTCAAAGTATTGTATTTGGGAATCTGTAAACCCCACAAGTTTCATTATCGAACTGTAATCAAATTTCATATTAATATTCCAAATGTTCAGCAATTAATTTTATAGTTGATTTTATAAGTTTTTTAGATAATAAATGACTATTTCCCAAATATATCCCATTCTAATGTATCTTATCTACTTCTAATAAATTCGGTTGTTTATCATCTAAATAATTGTGCACAAACGGTTGTCTAGCTATATTTCCAGATATAATTGGTCTGTACTATATCCCTTCTTTCTTAATTATCTAAATTACACTATTTTTAGACTATTGATTCTTAAAAACCATAGGAAAGCAAAAGCTGCTCATTCCTTCAGTAAAATCCAATACTGACACCTATAAGTTTTCCACGTCAACACACTTTACAAAGTATTTGTGATTAAAGTTACGACTTGATATTATCTTATTTATTCTTTTAAGTTGTTCAATACCCACAAGGGCATTAATTTCTGTGTTTCTAAAGTTAAACCCTGGTTTTAGAAATAAAAATTGTTTATCAATAGATTCGATGGGCTCTATATCGTCAGGATACCCCTACATTAACAAAGACCGATATAGCCCATGATTTCTTAATAATAACAAGATTTTATATAATTCCTAATTATTCGTAGTAATCATTCCGCCCTATATAGATGTCATGTGGTGCCCAAAATAAAAACTAAAAGTTGAAGCCTCACTTTGGCTCCCTATAAATTTACCATCTCGTGTACACCCTTGAGCCTAACAAAAATCCTAAATAATGGGGGTATTCTACCAATACTTCTTGAACAATGAAAGGTCATGGGGTATTCCTACAGCATTAGTAATAAATATCAATTTGATCTTATTTCCATATTGTTTTTGAATCTAAGACAAATTATCCTAATAAACATTAAAAGATACCGAAGAAACATCATAAAATATTGGAGTTAGTCCCGGTTGAATAAGTGGTGAAACGTTTGTACTCCAAGTCAATGCGGACACCAAAACGAAATCTCCTTCTTTAAGATTATACAACAATTTAGAAGCATATAATAGTAATAGATTAGCACTACTTCCAGAATTTACAAACAAACTATGTTGGCAACCTATCCATTTTGAAAATTTAGATTCAAAATCCCTACATTTATGCCCCATTGTGAATTTGTTTGACAATATTGTATGTTTAATGATGGATGCTTTCTATTTAATCCCTATAGTATTATACTGTAATGGATAATTCATATTCCGTCCTTAATGTATTTGTTAATATTACTAATATCGAATTTCTATAAATTGAAATTCTCTGAGGTCTTTTTAAACTAATCTCTATTATCATAAGAATATCTTAATTTTTTAGCATACTATGTTTTAAACAACTATAAAAATATCCCATTGTTTGAAACAATTTTCTATGCGACCTAATCTTTTACCACGCCCATGTTCTAATACTAAACCAATTCAAACATATTTTCACATTTATCTGTAAATAATATATCCGAATCCACCCACATAATTCTATCATATTTCTACAATAACTAATAAATATAGAAACGCATCCACATTCCCCTATAAAATGAAATATGTGTGGGAATATCATATTTTGGAATAAGGTTGTTAGTTCCTAAATAATCAATATTGAACTTATCACAATATTTTTTATGATTAACAAATGATACTTTACTGTAGTTTAGGTTTGTATCAAATACTCCGTGAAAGGAAAAAACTAAATTTTTCATATCTACCTCTAAAGTTTTTTGAATTTTGGCATCTATAAAAACCAATTTTTGGCGCCAATCCGCCCACTATAACTATGTAAATGTATTGCTATATAATTTCTTAATTTTGTTGTAATAGTGCCATTTACAATGAAATCATAAACCTACATATTTTCCTATATTGCCCTAACCATATCACAAGACAAATCCGTCAATTTGATATTTAACTTGTGGGCAGCATATGACCAAAGTACATCTGTAGCGTAACCATCATAAGCAAAGGTGTTAAAAAATTCCTCACTAAGAGGCATATCGTTTAAGAAGTTAATAATCATTTTAAATGCCAGTTTATTAAAAATTACTGCCACATTGACTATCTAAAAACTTTTAAACTATTTTGGCCCTCCACGATACAACATCTTGAATCCCCCTATGAACGGAACGTCTTTAGGCACTTCTAAAAGTTTCTTCTATAACATATACTTATTAATGTAGTAATCCTCTTGGGAATAGACATAATAGTCATACTACTTTTTAATCTAAATGGCTCCTTTTACAAACTTAATGGCTTGTAAAAAATACGACCCATTGTCAGTATATTTGAGCACATCAAAATTATGAAACTTCTTCTCATAATCTGCAAAAATATATACTTGCTATGGGTCAAAGTTTTTCAACCAAGTTCTAAAACACATCTAAAGCTTATTCCTATAATCATAACACGTTGAGATTAGTAAAGCGTAAGTCATTTAATTTTCCACCTTTTTCATCAATTTTTTTATACCATTGGTTATTACATTTTCATATTTTGTATAATTAGATGGAAGTAGTTTATTTTGAAACTTTCCCATTTCAGGATGCCCAGCATACCAATGAATTCCAATAATTCCATCGGTTTCATTATGATTGATATTATCAAATATCATTTCATGAATTTGATAATATTTTAATATGTATATGAAATCAGAATGTAAAAAATTACTGGATGACAACCGATTGATATTGGACTTTATAACCCCCCTTATATAATCTGGGCCGAGACTTTGATATTTAGAAAGGTCTAAATTCCCCAACACCCCATTTGTAGCTTTTATCATAAAATCATTTTCTTTACTGGAAAATATCATTCCAATTGGGTAGGCATCTTCTTCTTCGTATTTACATAATAAAATATCTATATTGGATGGGGTGTTGGTGTTCTACTTTATTTCTGTAATAGGTTTCATAAATAAAATATCTGTATCAGAAAATCCACCCCCAATTTCTGATAAACATTTTAACCTAAGATAATCTGCTCTATAATTCTAAAAAGCATTCTATAAGGGAGTTCCATCAAAGTCATGTTCCAATAATTCTATATTCTATAATTCCTTCAATTTTCCAAACCAAGACTAGTTGACCATTACCGGATGTTTGGGACACTCTGACCATGTACTATCGACCATATAAGGTTTCGTGGGGACGTGTAGTATTATTTTCCAATCTGGATTGTATTTTTTAAAAGATAAAAATGATAAATATCTCAACCAAGACATTTTTTGACGGCCTTCCCCATGATAAAAATGCATTATTTTTGGAATATTCTTAAAGTTCCATTGTTTAATCATCTTTTCCTCCAAATTTCTGAATTTATGTGGTCTTTGTAACTATAAATAGATTTTATAGCAATATCAGACCAATTAAAAATATCATATTCCTAAACTTTGCCAATCGGTATTTTTATTGCCAGCTATACAGATTCAAATATGGACTATTCGTCCATTAAAGACATTACTAAGACTCCATTGTCAGTTCCCTATGGTCTCTCGTGATTGTGTCTTAAAGTTACTGCGGGGAATTGTAATATTGAAGCCTACTATGTTATTGTTCCACTATCCGAAATCACACAAAGAGCGTGTTTCTGAAGTTTACAATAACTAAAAAAGTCAAATGGTTTATGAAATATCACATTCTATATCCCAAATCCTATGGGCAATCTATCTTTAGTTTTTGGATGAGTAGATACTAATACTTGACAATCATATTTTTTACCTAATTTAGAAAATGTTGTAAATAATTTTTTAAGCCTCTATCCATTCTCAGTGTTTTCCTATCTATGAACTGAAGCTAAAATATATTTGTTTGTATGTAATCCGTTTTCTTCTACCGCTAAATTATTATCTATTTCCTATGCATTGGAACACAAAACCTAATACATTGGACTACCTATTTTAATAATGTATTGAGGCCTAATTCCCTATGCTATTAAATATTTTCTCGCATTCTAACTATGAGCAAAATTAATATCAGATATATGGTCTATGATTTTCCTATTCATTTCCTATGGAACTCTCTAATCAAATGACCTGTTTCCCGCTTCAAAATGAAATATAGGTATCTTCCTACGTTTAGCTGATATAGCACCAAGGCAAGAGTTTGTGTCCCCATAAATTACAATAGCATCTGGTTTCTCTAACGCAAGAATTTTATCAACTTCAATCAATGTATCTGCTATGGTATTTATTGGTGTTTTAGTGGACACCTTTAAAAAATAATCTGGCCTTCTTAATTTTAATTGGTCAAACATTACTTCAGATAGTTCGTAAGTATAATTTTGATTGGTATAGACAATAATATGACTATTACAATACTTATCTAATTTAGGCATAAGTGTGGATAACTTTATTATCTATGGCCGTGTTCCTAATAACGTTAATATTTTCATAAATTATTCAACATCATTTCTTTAATTTCTACCACAGTCAATCTTTTAGTATTGAAAGAGTTGTATTCTTCTTTTAACTGTCCATAATTCTTTGTTGGATGTATTGAAAAGTACAGTTTACAATCTTTTGACCTAAATGTTTCCTAATAATTTATCAAAGTTTCGTGAAGTTTCTATCCTGATCTATTTCCTATAACCTCTATACCAGTATCTTTATTACCATAAAGCTATTTGAAAGCTAAAGCTAAATCACCAATCGTTGCAGCTGGAGATTTTTGTACCATAATCTACCCTTGATCCCCAAACTCAAGAGCATACAGTACTAACTATATAGCTTCATCTAAAGACATCAAATACCTTGTCATATCAGGGTTGGTCACAAAAAGTTTATTATGCTAAGATAATTGTTCTTTGAATAATGGTAATATTGAACCTCTACTATTCAATATATTACCATATCGAGTTATAGAGGTTGTAGTTTTAGTGCCTATGGACAAAATAGCCAATTTCTACATTAAAGCCTTCGTAATTCCCATAGTATTAATGGGATAAACAGATTTATCGGTACTAAGAAGAATAATCTTATCCACCTAATTTTCTATAGCTTTGTTTATAACATTGGTTGATCCCAATATATTTGTTTTAATATACTATAGTGGAAACTACTCAGCAGTGGGAACTTGTTTAAGAGCTGCAGCATGAAAAATGAAATTTACATTTTTCATAATACGACCCACAGAAGCTTCGTCTCTTACATCACCTATATAGTATTTGATTCTACTATCTTTATAGTGGTTTCTCATTGTTTGTTGTTTAACTTCGTCTCTACTAAATATTCTAACCTACTTAATATCGGTTTTCAACATTCTTTTAAGCATCATATTTCCGAATGAACCAGTTCCACCTGTTATTAGAATAACCTTATCTTTGTAAATGTTTTTCATAATCTTCCTTATATACTTCATTATTATCAATCATATATTCTTTCAACTATTTCAATGATTGTTTATAATCTTTTTTTGGTAACATAATATTACTTCTCAAGGTTCGGTCTATTGTGTCTTTAGAATCTTTCAATATTATTGTTTTCTCAAGATTGAACTATTCATTGATAATTTTAAGCAAATCACCTTTTGTAATATCCTAATGTAATACAAGATGCGTTGTCGGCCCAGATGTCCTATACTTATCAAACTCATCTTTCACTATCATATCATAACACCACTATGCAAATTCAAGAGTAGTAACTCCATTCCAAAAATGATTCTTAAATCCTGTAATCTATTCTTCTTTATTCAATAAAATGAAATCTAATAATCCTCGATGGCCACTAAGCTAAGGCCCAATTATACTAAGCCTTACATTGAGAACATTTTTATGATTAACCTATCCACAATACTTTGTAATTCCATATACATCTGTTGCAGACACTTCGTCATTTTCATCATAATTTCCTTTCACTCCATCATATACACAGTCAGTAGTAATATGAATAATCTTAGAATTAAAACCATTTTTGGCAATAAACTGCGGGAGTAGAGTGTTGACAAGCATTGAATTATACTAAAAGTTGTCAATATCGTTTTGTTTTATCAATCCAATACAATTTATTATGTAGTCAGGCTAAACAGTTGTAATCAAATCTTTTATGGATTTAAACTACCCTATAGAGTCGGTGAATATACCATAATAATCAACACCACCAAAATGATGATATAAAGATTTATGATACGTTGTTGTCACTTTAGACCTATCTCTCATGTAGTTTACACACACATGACCCAACATTCCATTTGAACCAAGAATTAATATTTTGTTCATATTACTGTAACACCAACTAAATATTGTGAGCTATACAATATTGCTTGGTTAATTTCTATATCTTAAAACACCTTTTTTTGTCTTTCATCAATCTAGAATGGAACTATACATATACTTGATTAAATAATTTTAATTTGTCATTCTCTAATAACCACTAAAATATCGGATACTATGACCCCTATATATCAATCTTTAATACATTGAAGGTGTCAAAACTTAATTTAGCCCGAATCAAGACCTATTGTATAGATATTGTCTATATCGTCCTATAGGTCGCCTATGACGTAACTAAAAATTCCTATTCATTATCAGGCTATATTGTACCTTCTGTACCTACGACCTACTAATAAATATTTAATCTATCTAATCTCAGACCAAAATGTTGATTCTAATAAAATTTATATGTAGAATTTCCAATAAAATCAGACACAGCATAATTATTAAACTGTAAATTATCCACGTTCAGATAAGTCTTCTTACAAAACTCTATCAACTAAATTAAAGGCTAATAACATATTATGGTAGTATAATCACTAAAAAGAAACTTTTTACCATAAAATTTTGAGTTATTAAACTATTGCAATGTGGAACTACCAAGATTTATCATTATACGATCCATATTAACTCCTATCTTCATATTTTTTCCCAATTATATTCCTAATGCCCATAATGTCCCCAGCTTGCAATTTCAGAATAATGTTTCATTATAAACTGTTCTTTGGGCATTACACTACTAAACTAATATAACAAATTATTATTCTTAATTTCTATAGGAATATTTTTGACAACCCCTATAGAATATAAATTATCTACACAAATTACACTATCACCACATTCTAAATGATGTTCACATAGATATCTGCCTATAAATCCCACCCCACCAGCTATTAAAATAATGTTACTCATAAAACTCCAAATTTATCATCAAAATATTTCATCGTTTTATATCTAAGCAAACCTAAATTAGATGGGGATAATCCCATAATGTGGATGATTTTACATTCACCTTTATCGGCAATTTCCCTTATGGAATTTATCATAGGAGTATTAGGAAATAAAGAATGTGGATACAAATAATTATATTCGACCCCCAACTAAAAAGAATCGTTCATTGAAGTTATGTAGTTTAAATAAGCACAATCAAATTCTTTTCCATAATGCTATTGTTTAGTGAATAATTCATTCAACTTTAAATTGTCTATATTTAATAGCTATTTATGTTTTTTAGAAAATATATTAACCCCTCCCCCTATATTTTTAGAAACAACACGTGTCCCATTCAGAGAATTATATACTTTAATGTCTGGCTATTTAAAAGCAGGCTGTGGATGACCTACCTAATAAAGATGCATATTCTTAACATACCCAATATCATTTTTAGGTATTAAATCAAATAAGTTCTAACAATTGTCAAAAAATAATATATCTGAGTCAACATACAATATCCTCTAATATTTAGCTAATAAATCAAACATATAAAATCTATTATAAATATATTTGTAGTGGGGATTTGCGGGGCTTGGATTTGATAATTTCTCATTAGGATGAGTCATAAATACAAAATCAAGATCAAATTTATTACAATATCTCTGTACGTTTTTTCTATGTATCTACCCCCACCTTTTGGCTATTTCATTATCAGATATATGAACAGAAAACACACAATTTTTCATATATAATAAACTCCGACAATAATATCCTTTATAAGTAGAGTTAAATACGGATACCGTTGTTTCATTATGTTGGGGGTTAAATCTGGTTGTAAATGTATTTGATAAACATTTCCGTGATGTTTACCTTGTTCTAATGTAAATGGGATTTGTATTATTGTATGTTTATTTGCCTAAATTATACAATTAAATACGTATTGAGCGTGCTAAACAGATAAATGTTCAATAATGCCCCCAAATATATACAAATCATAATTCTGCCACTATTTAAAATCAATAATGTTACAGTTATAAACCGTGTGATATTTTTTCTCCAACTAATGAACTTTAATGTTTGGAGCATATATCTATAATGCGTCAAACTTAACAGTAAAAAAATCATTTAGATAATCATACCATTTCCCAGACCCAGCACCCACATCTAATACTTTAGTGTTTTCGTTAAATGTTTTTTTTATCCAATTGACCGTAAGTTTATCCAATCCATCATACGATCCAGCCATCTGAAATTTACCATCATTAAAATGTCTTATTGGTTTGTTATTAACGCTATTCTAATTCATATTTTTTCCCAATTATATTCCTAATGCCCATAATGTCCCCAGCTTGCAATTTCAGAATAATTCGTAATCTATTTCAATTTCAAATATTCAATGATTCCATTCGGCGTTAAATCAAAATTATCAAAGACCCAAGTTTTGAATCCCTAATGCTATTTTCCATCTACAAAAATAGATGTCTCTATAGGATGTTCTCTACCTATAACGTAAGCAAGATTTACTTGTACTTCGTAAGCTTCCCCGATTTCCTTCAATATCATTAGGGCAAGGTTACGAGCCATATAGGCAGCACTTCTATCTATCTTTGACACATCTTTCCCACTATACGCTCCACCTCCTACAGGCACGCGTGGGCCATAAGCATCAACTACAATTTTTCTGCCTACTACTCCTGTATCAGCATCAAAGCCACCAATATCCCAATCACCAGCAGGATTACAATATATTTGTGGTATATTGTTTGGATCACCAACATTTTCTTCATACCAATTGTTTATGCTATTAAACAACTAATTTTTAGATACATTTTGAAAGCTAGCTACGATAAACGATATGTCGTCCTAATCCATAGTGATTTGAGTTTTACCATCATAAGGATATAAGTCATATAAATATTTACACAAACTTCTTGCATAATAATACTCTTGAGGTATCTTTTCATAATTATCATTACAAGCATACCCTATGGCTATTCCTTGGTCGCCTGCACCCCCTATATCTACGCCACGTGCAATCTAAACTGATTGGTTGACTACATTCACCTGAAAGCCAATTGGGGCTCTATAAACACCCCTTACGACCTTTGAGATGTCAACGTATGCTGTAGTGGTAATCTATCCTGTGACGGATATAATTCCATGACCACCCATAACCTATATAGCAGCCCTTGTGTCTTTGTCTTGTTTTAAGCATTCGTCTAAGATAGCATCTGCGATTCTATCACAAATTTTATCTGGATGCATTGGTGTTACAAATTCAGCTGTTCTTAACATTCTTCCTTCTCCAATTCGTTCATCATTTTTATCATGTGGGCATGCAACTCTACCCTATTCGGATATTTCTTTTACATCTAATTCCATATCACCATCAACGCATCGTGGGCCCAAGTCCAACTATACGTACAAAGCCGACACTCCTAGGGGTAATCGGCTTCTGATGTACACCTAACTGATTCAAATTCTGCCCCACAAGACTTACATATACTCATTTGTAAAACATCTTTCCTATTTTATACATTGTGTTGTCCTAAATCACGGTATTAAACGTAGCCTTACCCGTAGCAAAGTCGTCTAAATTAGTCCCTTGGCCAATTACCTATATCCTCACAATCTCATCCCACTAATTCTTGATATACATAAACTTATGATTAGTGGGGGCTTCCCATTGCAATAGTTGTAATAAGGCGCTTGTTAGTTCCATTTTTTTAACGATCGCTCTGTTTATCTATCACATAATTTATAGCATATTCATCATCATCAAGATAATCATTTGCAGAACGATCAGGATTAACAAGAATATCAACCTATGAGATAAGAAATGGATTATCATTATATTTTTGTATCGTATTACACAACCATGTTTTTACAGCTTGTTTTAATTGCCCCGAATCTATGTGTTCAAAATGAACAATGACACTAAGAACCTGTTCACTATCATAGTCTAATATCACATCGGCTTCATTACAAGACCCCTATGGGTTGAAATAATCTACAATATAATTAAATAGATTTTCTGAATAAAGTTCTTCGATACTTAGATTTTCTAAGTCATTTCCGTCCTCATCATTAAAAAACAATTCATAGATTTCCTTAATCATATAATACATTTCCGAATTCTGAAGTTCTTGTCTTGCTTCGCGTTTCTCCAACTGTTCGTCAAGATCTTCAATCTAATCATCATCAGATTCTCCGAAGTCATCATAATCGTTGTCGTCTGTTTCTTCCCACTTACTACTATCACAATCATCACAATCGTAATCATAGAAGGCCTAAGGTTCACGAACAGGTATAGGTTTATCTTGTTCCTTTATCATATACTTAATGACCATTGATTGCAATTGTTTAATAGTTGCTTTTTTTTCTTCATTCTACTCTACCAACTATTCAAGTTTTTCCTATAATAACTTGACTTCCTAATATCTCTTATTTAATAGGTATTGAGATAATTTTAATTGATTTTTGACTATTTTCATTTCATTCATAATATTGTTTCCTTTTTTTTTATTTATTTTTATTGTTGCCGATTAAAGCTAAATATATCTGTTAAAAATGTATTTGGTTTGTCTATTTTAATTTTTCTACAGTAATCGGTTAGAAATTCTAAGTCGATTTCCTATATCCAGTTCTACCAGTTATTATAAACTACATCTATAAATTGTTGTGGTGAATTTCTTTGTTTGAATCTTTCTATATACTAATCCTTCAAAGATTGGTCAGGATAGACCAAATAGTGTTGGATTTGGTGATTATATAATGCCTATCGAACTTGAGCATGAGACGAGACCAATATCACCTACGTTTCTTGATCGTTTGCCAACGATTTGATATGCTACATATAATTAGATGGAAATTCAGGATTACGTTCTTTAGTTCCATCCTACTTTATTATCTATGAAAACTCAGATGAATCACTATCTAAAATCTTTCTATCTGAGTGGTGTTTTTGAAAATATGATTTACCAACACCAGGAAATGCTGATATTATTAATTTAGCCATTAACTTTATCCCTCCATACATATTTATTAAAGAAATTAACCATCTATTCTCGACGATCACCTGTGTACATTTCAAATCTACCCACACGGCCATGATAAATATGTATAGTTCCATCTTTATACATTAAATATTCATCACCATCAAACATATAAGACCATATTCTTTCTTGTATCTATTTCAACATCAATTTTAAAACATCTATCCATATATTAATTTTATCTCCTTAAATTTTCTGTCATTTTTGTCTGCCATTCGCTCCAAGGTAAATCAAGGCCATTACCATTTAATTCTCTACCCATCATGCGCTCAACTAACTGTTCAAACGTGATGTCATATTCCCATCCAATACTTCTAATCTTACTTTTTGTTCCAAGCTTTTTGACCCCTATGTATGCTTACCAACTATCCCGATAAGTATCTTGGATCGTCTTTTGCAATCATAAATTTATTTCCCTATTTATCTTTTGCTACAAATCTACCCTTAGTTTGACCAACCAACTATCCAGAAATGAATCTGGGATCATCTTTATGCACCTTAAAACATTCACCATTCTTGTCTCTTACCATAATTTTATTAGTATTGATACTAACCAATTCTCCTGATATATATCTCGGATCAGTCTTGTCTACTTGAAACCTTTTCCCGTCCTTATCAATTACAACCACCTTGCCTTTGTGTATTCCTTTATATAAATTGGAATCTTTTTTAACTCCCTTTGTACAATGCACTAACTATCCAGAAATATATTTTTCATCAGTCGTATCCACTTGAAATGTGCGTCCCGATTTATCTCTTACTGGTACTTTATTTTTCGTAATGTGTACTAATTCCCCCGATGTATATCTTGGGTCAGATATTGATACTCTTAAAGTATTTCCACATTTATCCTTCACAGTAACTGTTCCTTTTCCTACATGCTAATGCAAAGTACTGTCATACGCATCCAAACTAATTCTACCAACACCACCAGATTTATATTTAATCATTATGGTGCCAGTACTTATATGTTTATACTTACCATCCTTATAGTGAATATCATCTACATCTACGTTAAAAACATCACCATCTTCATTCCGCACCGGAACCCTGCCACTTAAAATATGTTTAAGCTTCCCAGACGTATATCGTGGATCATTCTTACCCACTTGAAAGACTTTCCCAAATGAATCTTTAACAGTTACAGTATTTTTAGATATATGAAATAACTAACCATTTAAAACTCTGCTATCATTTGGGTATACCATAATAATTTCACCATCTGAAGTTCT
>Ga0265294_10000775_pt1 | contig 43209 bp, 39 predicted proteins | sample MunlanPumphouse3_FD_192504 | JGI IMG/M metagenome (GOLD analysis project Ga0265294, IMG submission 192504) | Groundwater microbial communities from a municipal landfill in Southern Ontario, Canada - Pumphouse #3 | ecosystem: Environmental > Aquatic > Deep subsurface > Groundwater | place... | reverse complement strand
TGGTGCAGCCAACAGGAATCGAACCTGCATGAGTCTCCTCACTAGCTTCTGAGACTAGCGCGTCTACCAGTTCCGCCATGGCTGCATCGTGAACTATTGTAAATAAATTTAGTGAATAAATCTATAATAATCGGAAAGTTTACACGGATATAGAGTTTGCTAAACGATTATGGTATTCGTTAAATGTATTCACACCTTCAAACGATGAATTTGAATCGATATCACTACCAACACCTTCATAATTAACGCGATAGCGATTATAAAGCGTTTGGAAGTTTGCTTTTGAAAACACATCGAGATTAAATAGTCTTTGTACTTCTAAAAGATATTGATCTTGATACTTTTTGATTAATGGATAATCATTCGACCAATTAATGTCGCCACTAGCTTCTTCGATAATTAAATACCAATATAGAGGATTACTTTGATATAGTTGATCACCGATATGGCGCTCCGTATGTAGTGGCGATATTTCCGCCATTTGTAAGCCGCCAAAATTATATTCTGGTATCCCAATTCCTAAAGCCCAGTCATTATCATAAGGAATAAACGCAACTTGCGATGTTCCACTATCAAAGTACATATAGTAATTATTAAAATTATTTCTTAAATCATCCGGATTACCAACAAGATAGGCGGCCGCCGCATAGCGGATAAAAGCCGATATGTCGATTGTATTTTGTAGGCGATTTTCCACTTCATTTTCCGAAAGGTATTTTGATTCATTGATTGCTCGAAGAAAATTAATTAGTCCTAAATGATTAGTGGTTGATTCGTTGGTTTTAATCTCATAAGGCGGATATACATAATTAACTAAATCTTCTTTACCAATCCAATTTGACTTTGGTGTATAGACGCCACCATTAACATCAACAGCATCATATAAATTAAGACTTGCGGGACCTGTTTTATTATAAGTTGCCTTATATAGGTCACCAACCGCAGTTTGATCAGGAATAAAGCGTTTAATTAAGGTGCTATCAATCACTTCATTTAAAATATAAACACCCATATTGGTTGGTCCCATCACAATTTGACCAAGTGTGGAACGTGGGATATAGAGTAAACCCGTGACTTCACTACCAAAAAAACGATTAATGAAGGGCTGCGACATAATCGCGGGATCATTTGATTTATTCCATTTAACATCAATCTTTTTCATACCAAATAAAGTGCGGTCATCACGTTCAAGATAGGCAGCATCAGCACTGGTCCAAGTCTTATAGAGATCAAATTGTTCGTAAACAACATCGTCCCATAATTCATTGAACGATATTTTGAAATTTGCTGCTTGTTCAATCGTGCCCTCCGGCGCAAAATCAACCCGTGATGTATTTCCTTTCATTCGCACACCGACTTCAGGAAAAGCATAATCGCGCCCATTCATCGTTAGTGTAAGATCAGCGGGGAAATAATAATCATTGGAAGGTGAATTTTTATCTTTGCCATTCTCAGAAATTCTTTGAATATTTGTTTGATTAATATTCAAATCGAGTTTGATTTTAGATGAAGAATCCCAAAACTCATAATATTCTTCGCTATTGGTTTTATCGGCCCCCAGGGGTTGATAACGCTCATCCACGGGTTCGTAATTGTGATTATCACTCGTAATGAGCGTTGATTGCGAAGTTGCGCTATCTTCGGTGGAAATTGTAACCGAGTTATCCTCACTTTCACTTGCGATATTACTAGTTACACTCTCGTTACTAAGTGGTGGCAAAGATAAAAAAGTTGATAAATCACAACTTGTGAGTATTAGGGTAATTGGTAGTAATAAGATTTTTTTCATGTTTATTCTCCCGCCACAGTAAAACCGTGATTGCTATCATCAAGATTAGATTATTTGTTTAAATCTAAATACAATAAATTAATGTCTTTTTAGATTAGCTCAGCAATAATTGCATCCAGCTCTTCTGGTGAAATTTTGCTATCGTAACGACCAATCACTTCGCCGTGACGATCAATTAAGAATTTAGTGAAATTCCAACGAATGCGTTTGTTTTCACCAACAGGCGTTGACTTTAGATATTTATATAACGGATCTGCTTGTGGACCATTAACTTTGATTTTATCAAAAATGGGAAAAGTTGTTCCGTGATTTAGTCGACATACGGAAACATAATCATCAATATCTTCTGGAGCTTGGCCGGCAAATTGGTTACATGGGAAATCAAGAATTTCTAATCCTTGATCATGATACTTTTGATATAGCGTTTCTAGTCCTGGATATTGTTTAGTATAACCACAATGCGTTGCCGAATTGATTATTAAAAGCATTTTGCCGTGATAGACATCAAGTTTAACATCATTACCTTGACTGTCACGAACAATAAAATCATATACATTCATATTTATTTCCTCATTTTATTTTAGCATTTATACAGCAAATTGTCCGTTCAAAGACAACGATAATATATTTAATAGTTTTTGAAGTCCGTTAAGGTCTACTTGATCAAACGCCGCGAGAATATAAGAATCAATATCAAGGACACCGATAATTTTTCCTCTAATTTGTAAAGGCAGAACAATTTCCGAAAGTGTTAAGTTATCACAAGCAATATAGTTTTCTAATAAACGGACATCTTTGGCAATATGTGGCTCACCATTCTGCACCACTAAGCCGCAAACGCCACGACCAAGTTCAATTGCATCGCAAGCTACACGCCCTTGAAAAGGACCAAGAATAAGATGACCATCATGAAGAAAATAAAAGCCAATCCATGTATAAATAGGAAAGTTTTGATAAAGTAGGGCAATAAAGTTGCTATAGCGACTTAAATCGTGTGGGGCATCTATTAATAAACCCGTTAACATCGGCACTAAAGAATCATATCGTTCAATTTTACTCATAGTATTACGCAACCTCGCCTATATAGTTTACAATAAACACGAGGTTTATTATGGAAAAATTAATTTCACACTATGGGGCCTATCTTGATCAAACACACCCCTTAAACGAATATCCGCGGCCACACTTTGTCCGCAAATCATATTTTTCTTTTAATGGACAATGGGATTTGACAATTTTTGCTAGTGGTGATCGTAATAAAGCACGCTACCGTGGAAAAGTGACTGTTCCTTTTGCTGTTGAATCATTATTAAGCGGCGTTCCGCGCGATGTTTACGCACCTGGTGATTTATTAGTATATGAACGGCAAATCGCATTAAATATTCCACTAGATGCCCACTATTTTACATTGCACTTTGAAGGAATTGATTATCGCTACAAAGTGATTTTTAATCAAAAAGTAATTGGTGAACAACAGGGCGGATATCAAGCGTTGCGAATAACATTACCAATTAGTGAGATTAAAAAAACCAATCAACTTATCGTCGAAGTTTATGATGATACTTTTAATCAGTATGCCGAAAAAGGAAAACAATCATTAAATCCTGGCGGCATGTGGTATTGCGCTACTTCAGGCATTTATCAAAGTGTGTGGGGCGAATTTTTACCATTTGCGCCAATTAACGGTTTTCAAACAACATTTGATTTTGTTGATGAAAAGCTCGCAATTACGCTTGATGTAGAACCAGCAACCTTCCCAGTGATTATTTCCATACCGCGTATTGGGCATGAAGATATTCTGCTCGAAGTCCGGACCGCTTATACAGAAATCCCATTTCCCCATCCGCAGTTATGGAGCAGTGCTCATCCGCATCTTTATGAAATTTCATTCCGTACACCATTTGAAGAAGTTTACGGATATTTTGGCATTAGATCTTGTAAAATCGGTGAATCGCCATTTGGAAAAGCTGTGATGATTAATGATGAGGCAATATTCTTAAATGGTGTTCTCGATCAAGGCTATTGGCCCGAAAGTGGTCTAACGCCACCAAGTGATGCCGCCATACTTGATGATTTACGTTTAATTAAACGCCTTGGATTTAATACCGCGCGTGTACACATGAAGAAGGCTTCACCACGCTACTTATATCATGCTGATCAATTAGGTATTTATGTGATTCAAGACGTTCCCGCGGGTGGTCGCTATTCTTTTTATCATCAAACGCTACTTCCAACTTTAGGATTTAAAAAAGTTGATGACCATAAATATGCAAAATTTGGGCGCGAGAACCCCGATAATCGCGCAAACTTTTATCATTTAATTGAAACGATGGTTAAAGAATTTTCCTACTCCCCGGCCCTCATCATTTGGTGCCCATTTAACGAGGGTTGGGGACAATTTGATGCTGCTTTGGCATATGATTTAATCAAAAAACTCGATCCTCAACGCCTTATTGACACGACAAGTGGCTGGTTTGATATTGCCAAAAGCGATTTTCAAAGTGAACATATTTATTTTAAAAAGATTAAGTTTAAACTCCGTGATCAACGACCTTATTTATTGAGTGAATTCGGCGGTTATTCATATTCGCCAGAAGGCCACACTTTTCACCCAGATAAGATGTATGGCTATAAAAAATTTAAAACACAAAAAGAATGGCAAGATGCGTTAGTCGAACTCTACCAAACACAAATCGTTCCCGCGATTGGCCAAGGTTTAAGTGGAGCAATCTTAACACAGCTCAGTGATGTTGAAGAAGAAACAAACGGCTTGATATCTTATGACCGTAAAGCGCTAAAAGTCGATGAGGTACGCTTTCGTCAGTTAATGGAAATGCTTAAATTCTAGCGCTTAATAAAAACGCCTCCGAGATGAAAGGCGTTTTTACTTTTAATCATCCCCCGATTAAAGCGCGAGATATAAAATCGACAACTTGTAGGATTACTGAATTAGAAAGGAGGTAAAGAGTATTCTGCTACAAAGTTGCGAGCCCGCTAAACTGCAGGTGCCTCATATTAACACCAAATAAACAATAGACAAGTAAAAATATTTCAAAAACTTAATGTAAGCGTTTTCGTGTTTTTTTTACCTATTTTAATTCTTTTTTTGAAAAGCACTTATACTTTTATGCGATTATCACGATACTCAGTTCTCGATTGATAAAGTTTAGTTTCCTTAATGGATTTTGATAAAGCAAAAATTTATTTATATATTTAAGAATTGTTTTTCAAATAGCTAGAACCTAATCATTTTAATCCCTGGTACGATGCTGTATACTATGCCTTACTGTATAGATTATTACTCTATCAATTCTTCGTTCGAGGTATATGAAATGAAACTACACTTAAAATTTACGAAAAATGTTCAGCACTCGATGTTTGTTTTTCTTTTTACAAGCCTAACTTTCTCTTTATTAAGTTCAGTTAATTACCGCCAACCTATCCATCTGGAAGCAGCAATTCCATCAAGCGGCATCAACGCGACTAACTTGACGGATATCGAAGTAAATGCCTACTATCAGCAAGCAAATGTTGATGGATTAACAGGCGAAGCGTTAAAGAGTGCTTTACACAATTTGATTGATGACCATAGCACAGTTTCTTATGATGGCTTGAAAACGGCGATGAAGATTACTGATCGCGACTGGGCATCATCACCACTGACAAGTGCGGAGTTAAGTACTTATACCCATAACGATGATCCTAATTTAGATGTTTTTTATAGTAATAGCACAATAAAATCAAGTAATATTGGTTCTTCCGAAAACACGTGGAACCGCGAACATACTTGGGCAAAATCACATGGTAATTTTGGTAAATCATCACCGGCAGGAACAGATTTGCATCATTTGCGCGCGTCAGAAGCCTATTATAATAGTCAACATGGAAGTCTTGATTTCGGTGACACTGGTTGGACTCCGCCATATGTAAATGATAAAGGCGATATCGCGCGCATGATTTTCTATATGCCGGTTAGATATTTTGAATTTATCAGTGTGGCAGACCCTAAACTAGAAATCTTAAATTCGAAAACATCTGGGAATACTGCTTCAAGTACGGTTACTGGAAAAATGGGAATTCTTGATGATTTACTCGCATGGCATTATGAAGATCCCGTTGATGATTTTGAAATTCATCGGAACAATCTTATTTATAATAATTATCAATATAATCGTAATCCGTTTGTAGATCATCCAGAATGGGTCGATATGATTTATGATTCTTCTTACTCAGGACCAGGGGCAAGTACAGCGGCTGGTACATCGAGTGTCGGTGATGGTGTGATTAATAGTCCTTTAACCAGCATCACTATTGATACGACTGATGTCCAAACAAGTTTTGATCAAGGTGAAGCTTTTAATAGCTTAAACCTTATTGTCACCGCTCATTATGAAGATAGTACTTCCCAGGTTATATCAACATACACGACTTCACCAACAAGCGGTAGTTCACTAAATACAAGCGGTAATCAATCAGTCACTGTCACTTACAGTGAAAATGGTATAAGCAAGTCGGCAACTTACACAATTAGTGTTTCCGTAAAAACAGTTATTGGTATTAGTGTCTATGCATTACCAACAATAACACAATATGCGGTTAATGAAACTTTCAATAGCAATGGCCTTTTAGTTCAAGCAACCTATGATGATAATGCGACTGGTTGGATTAATGATTATGTTTTAAACCCTGCTAACGGCAGTGAGTTGGGTAATATTGGTAATCAAACAATTCAAATAACAGCAGCTGGTCAATCCACGTCGTTTACGGTCGCAGTTGGTCAACTTTCAACGCTTTTAGCGACACCGAGTATTACAACTGTCGCTCTCGGTGAAACATATGTGGATAATGATATTGAACTTATGGCCACCTATAGCGCCCCTAATATAACTTCCTTTACACGAAATATTGAAACATTCTCGATTACTGGTGAAGTTAACACCGCAGCACTTGGAACCTACATACGAACTGTTAGTTATGACGGTTTATCGACGACCTTTTCGGTTAAAGTCACCAATGTTGGAGCTAACGCTGGGGAAAATGAGCCCGCATCAAATCTATTTATTTCCGAATATGTGGAAGGCAGTAGCAACAATAAAGCAATTGAAATTTACAATGGAACTGGTGCTTCTATTGATCTAGGTGCTTTCGAAATTAAAATATATGCTAACGGCAATACAACACCGATTAATACTTTTTCACTCGCAAGTACTACTCTTGCTAATGAAGCGACTTATGTTGTAGTCAATAGTAGCGCTTCCGCAGCTTTAAAAAGTGCCGCTGATTTATTAACTGGGTCTTTATCACATAATGGTAATGATGTGATTGAGCTTGTAGAAAACAATGTTGTGATTGAACGCATTGGAACTATCGGTGATAGCAATGTTTTTGCCGAAGACGTCACCCTCGTCCGTAAATCAACAATCGCCGAACCAACTACTATTTATGATGCGAGTGCGTGGGATACTTATCCGAGTGATACATTTACTAACCTCGGTACACACACTTTTAGCGGCGGTAGTGCAACCTTAACTCCGCTAGAACAAGCCACGGCGTTTAGCGTATATTTCCTTGAACTGACTAGCGATGTTTGTGTTTTAAATGGAACCACGAATCAAAGCGCACTGATGGTTGTTTGGCAAGAACTCGCAAATGAATACGCACCAATGGCGGGTGATAGTAAAGATATCATTTTCAATGCAATTGCCGATGATAGTAGTAGCGATTCCATCGCCCAAGCAAAAGCGCGTTATATTTATATTATTGAAAAGTATCAAGCTGAATATACGAACTTTCTGGAAGATGCTGAAGGAACTAAATTAATGCTTGAAGTAACACATTTTGTACCAAGTACATCTTTAGAAATTTCCACGCATCTTCTATTGTTAATTATTCTAATTATTTTCTTCTCAACAATAGTTTATTATTTTTATCGAACACGCCAAAAACAATAAGTAAAAAGGTTCCACTTAATTAGTGGAATCTTTTTGTATATATTGAATATAGGCGTAATTATCTTTTTGATGCGCAGTAGTGATCATCCACTGATAAACCTCATCACGAAGTTTCTTTTGTGCTACTTTCCGGGGTAATGTTGAATCGGGGAAAAAGGCGTCGCTTATTGTGACGATTGCTTTTGGTTTACGCTTATTATATTTATCGAATTTACGTTTCTGATACGTTGTGACAAAGGCAATCACCGGTGCGTTAAATTTTACTGGATAATAAAATGACGTATCAACAAATGGCCGGATATCCGTATAATATGGCCAGATATGCGCTTCGGGATATATTAAAATTACGCGGCCTTGCTGATGACGAAGTTCCAAGGCTTGAAGAAAGTTTTTTGTTCCCCGTACTGATGTTGCAAGCGGAATGGCGCCTAACATTTGCACAAAGTTTTTTAAACCTTTGATTGATACCGCATCCGGGCTAGAAATGATACTTGCACGGCGAGGTAGACATAACTTAAGGTTCGGCATAAAAGCATCAGAAAAATGCGAATGATTACCATAAAGGAAGACCGCATTTTTACGGATAAACTTCCGGGCTTTTTTATTTTTAACTTTCACAGGATGAAAAATCATTAAAAATATTGTTAGTATTGGAATCGCAAAACCATAATAGACAAGAAAAGAACCAATGCGCCAAATGATATTATTATGGATGTAGCGGAACTTAGCATCCTGCTCAATGTTGATTGTTTGAATATTGTTATTAGCAAAATCATCATTAAGCGGATCTTGATAATAAATAATGCGCGGTGAAGTTTTGTTTGCCATATTTTTTATTTTTCTTCTTGTTTTGTGACAATAAACTTTTTACCGTGTTTTTTGTGATAATCTTGATAGGTTTTAATCAGCATCTTTTCCATTGCATCCATGCAGTGATCAAAAGCAAAATGTTCAGTAAAGCCTTGATACAATTTGCGGGCTTCAACTAATTCGTCTTGATTTTCAAACCAATAATCGATTTTCTTTGCTAAATCCCGAGGATTATCGGCTTCAAATAATGAACGTGGTTCTAAAGCAAAATAGCGCGCTGCTGATAGTTTTGAATTTGAAATGAGTGGGACAAGCCCCGATGAAATTGCTTCTAAGCAACTAATTGATTCAATCTCAATATTTGCAGTATGTACATACAAATCGGCTTGATCAATAATATCACGAAGTTGATCGTGTTTATAAAAGCCGAGGAGTGGCTTATTAATGAGTTTTTTCCCGGCTTTAAGCATTTTCTTTTCAACTGGGCCCTGTCCAGCGAAAATGATCTGAATGTCTTTTTGATGCTGGCTATAACGCATTGCTTTGTAAAGCAACAATTGATTCTTTTCATACGAATAACGACCAATCATCAAAATCGTAAATTTATGATTTTCCGGTCGTGATGCAACAGGACGCGGAGTAAATAACGCGTGAACGCCATTGGAAATTACAAAGCCGTTAGTATGCCCAAAATAACTTTCAAAAAGGTCGCGAATAAACTGCGTTGGGTAGTGAATTGCATCAACGTGTTTAAAATAATGGTGCCACAAAAAACTATAGACTTGGAAATTAGCAATTTCCGAGTTGGCAAGTCGGAAGTGCGAAGTAATATTCTCTGCTTGAGCGTGGAAACCAGAAGTAAACGGAATGTGATGTTCACGTGAGTATTTTAGCGCAAACATTCCAAGTGAAAATCCAACCATCGAATGAATAATATCGACATCGCTTAAAGCTTCTTCCATGATTTTTTGATCAGCACGCGCAATCGTTACTTGATTTTTTTCGATATAACGATTGATAAATTTTAATCTTTTAAAAACAAGAGTCGGAACAATGTAATAACCAGGCTCTTTAATTTTATCGGTATCTGGGCAAATGACGCGGACCTCATGACCTTTGGCTTTTAATGAACGAATCAAGTTCATTGCCGCAATTGTCGTGCCATTGTTTTCCGCCCCGAGAACATCCGCAACAACAGCAATTTTCATAAGTAACTCCTTAAACAAAAAGGCTTCTCTAATTGTAAGTGAAGCCCCTTAATATGTAAACCTTTCGCGTGTATTATATAAACCTATTTAAACATTGCTCTTGATCTTCTTGGTAAAAAGCCACCACTAATTCCTGATAAATCGCTAATTGTTACAAGTAGTTCAGGATCAATGTTGCGTAAATCTTGCACAAGCGCTTTGGCGGCTTTGCGTTCAGAAAAGACCATCAAAACGACTTTTTCGCCTTGCACACCATGTGCTGTTACTTCGGTGACTCCGAGTTTTTGTCCACGAATAAAATCAACAATTAATTGGCCACTCGCTTTTGAGGCAATTACTTGAATCATCACTTTTCCGAATGCTAGCCAATTTTCAATCATGCTACCAATATAAACGCCTGTCGCAAATCCCAGCGCATAAACGATGCCCTTTAATGGGGCCGCCGTTATATCGGTTACAACACTAGCGGCAACAAATACCCATAAAATTAACTCAAAAAAAGATAAAATAGAACCTAACAAACGATATCCGCGATTAACTAAAATTAGCCGTAAAGTCGAGACTGAAACTTCAATCACTTTACTCGCATAAATTAGTAGTAAAACATACCAAGGCGTCGCTGTTAAAAAAGAAATAATCCACTCTTGCATATTCATATCCTCTAGCATGTATCATTTTAACTGAATAAAATAAATGAGCAAGACATTGCCACACTAATTTAGACAAGTGTCATACTGTGTTGGTGGAGACAGTTTTTAAAGTATTTGCACTTCACTAAAAACCGCGATTTAAATAAAATAAAAACCCTCATTAGTGATGAGGGTAATTTCGTTCCGTGGTGGAGCTGACGAGGATCGAACTCGCTACCTCCTCCATGCCATGGAGGCGCTCTCCCAGATGAGCTACAGCCCCGATACTTATTAAAAAATAATCGGCTTATTTATCTTATGCAACCAACACTCTTTTGTCAATGACAAACATTGTTTTGTCTTATAAAAATTAGTGTTTTCGATGCTTAAGTAGATTACTTAAAAGTGCTGGTTGATCAGCGCGTGGGCGTACTCTGTGTAATATATAATAAATCGCCAACGAACCAAGAACATTGCCAATTATAATAAGTGTTAAATTAATTAAACTCTGACCAAGACTATATATTTCCGCTCCACCAATCGCGTAATAGAAAAACTCTGTTGTGAGATTAAAGAGGCCAAATGTTGCATACACTACCCCAGAAACATAAACAACTATAATTCGTAACAAGGGATTTTTAATCTTGTTATAACCATAGACACCAGCCCCTAAAACTGGGCCACATAAAAAGGCAAGTAGAATAGTTTCCCAAAGTGGGATTTGCATTTTAATATTAATTAAAGTCTCTGCTTCTAGATTAAGCGCTTGCCAACCTGTTAGTGATTTAGATAAATAATAAAGAATAAACCCTAACATTGTCGCACTGATTATGTTGCCCGCTAACACGAATAGTAGATGAAAAATATATTTATTCCCTTGCTCGATAATGCGACCTGCACTCGGTAAAAAAGCCGCTGCAGAAAATATACAAGTTAAAACAATACCAAAGGCAAACACACTTGCGGAAATAAGACGAGAACCAGTAAGTGCCATCAAATAAATAAAGGATAGCCCGCCAACGCTTGCAAAAACGCCACCAAGTAAACCCGCAATAAATGTTCGCCAGTAAGTCATACTATCTATTCTTTTCTTTTTTTATTTTCAATATACTTTTCAATCGGCCGTACAATGCTATAGAAAAGTGGGATAGCTAAGAAAATGACCCAATAGGGATGCCAACCGCTGCCATTAGGCAGATTCATACCAAGAAAAAGATAAGCAAATGTGGCGAGAACAGCGATATTAACTTTACTAAGTCGTCGGGTTTGAATGGCTTCGACGATACTGCCTGGAAATGGCACAAGAATAAAAAACATCCATGTGCGTCCCCACCATCCAAGTGTAACTCCTAAAATCACATAAGCAACAGTGATAATTAACGCCGTAACCGAGTGCAATATTTGCGAAAGGGACGGACGATCTTTTGTTTCAATTTCACGCTCAATCGTAATATTTACGTTTTCTTCTTGCTGTTCATTTTCTTTTTCTTTTACTGCACGAATAACTTCTTCTACTGGTTGATCAGTTTTCAACAAGTCATCAAGCGAAACGCCATAGATTTTGGCAAGACAAATAAGATTATCCGTGTCGGGTGATGCTTCTGCTCGCTCCCACTTGGATATAGCTTGTCGTGAGATACCTAATTTATCCGCTAACTCTTCTTGTGATAATCCCATTTTCTTCCGTAATTCAACTAGCCGGTTAGCAATTTCAATGTTCATATATGTTGCCTCCAATGACTTTTAATTTAAATAATTTTCCCAGTTGCGACCACCACTTCTAGTTTTCAATTACGCAACTACTGGTTGCATTGTCGCTTATTTGTCATTTTTTTGCAATTATTTACAAAGTAATTGTTTTAAAAATAAAAAAATGGCCCCCACTGCAGGAATCGAACTTGCACTCTATCGCTTAGGAGGCGATTGCGTTATCCATTACGCTAAGTGGGGGTAATGACTTTTAGTATTATATCATTATTACAATAGTGACAATATTATCTTATCTGTAGAATAAAACATTATTCAAGGAATTAGTCGAGTTTATGAGTAAATAAAATCCCCCGGAATTATACCAATTATTTGATAAATTTTCGGAGGAATTTTTAAAAAATGGTCGGAACGATGGGATTCGAACCCACGACCTCCTGGTCCCGAACCAGGCGCACTACCAAGCTGTGCTACGTCCCGTAAAATCAAGCCTCATCATTATAAACTGCACTTATAAAAAGTCAAAGATATTCATTTGATTCTTTTCGGGGAGATTCTTTAAGACGCCGAGCCGCATTAAATTATCAATGTTTTGACTATTGAGTTTCGTGCGTTCAATTAAATCGTCAATCGAAATAAATTCACCATTTTTCCGCTCATTAACAACTGTTACTGCAGCGGATTCACCTAAACCATCAATACAAGTAAACGGTGGAATGATTGAGTTTGTTTTATGATCCACTCCATAGCGTGTCGCTTCTGAACGATATAAATCAATATTTTGAATATTATATCCACGGTCGAGCATTTCCATGGCAATTTGCAGGGTTTTTTCAATTTCTTCTTCTTTGGGCGTTAAACGGTTTTCCCCACCTTTTTGCCGTCGTACAGCGTATTCATCAAGACGGGTCTTAATCGCTTTAATCCCTTTACTCATGACCTCTATATCATATTGCTTACTACGAACAGTAAAATACGTTGCGTAAAATTCAAGTGGATAGTAAATTTTAAACCAACCAACCCGTACCGCCATCATTACATACGCGGTCGCATGGGCTTTTGGAAATAAATATTGAATTTTCTTGCACGATTCGACGTAATATTCCGGAACGCCATGGTCAAGCATCATTTGAATGTGTTTTGCCGAAAGTGTTTTATCTGCTTTTCGCACTTCTTCCATAATTTTAAATGATTCTAGAGGATCAAGTCCCTTAGAAATCAAATACATCATGATATCGTCACGACAACCAATCACACTTTGCAATGTGGCTTTGCCACTTCGAATAATTTCATCGTTGTTGCCATACCAAACAGCTGTACCATGTGATAAACCAGAAATCACTAATAAGTCGGCAAACGTTTTTGGCTTTGTATCATCAAGTAGTGAACGCACAAATGGCGTGCCAAACTCTGGTAAAGCTAATGCCCCATTTGTCGCTCCTAAATAATTCTTTTTTAATTTCAACGCTTTGGGCGATGAAAATAATGATAATACTTGTGAATCATTCATCGGTATATCGATTGGATCAATTCCGGTTAAGTCTCCCATCATTTTTAACGCCATCGGATCAACATGTCCAAGTAAGTCAAGTTTTAAAATATTGTCATGAATTGAAGTGAAATCAAAATGTGTGGTCTTCCATGCCGCATTAAGATCATTGGCGGGATATTGAATTGGTGTAAAATCATAAACATCAAATTCTTTTGGAATAACAACAATACCACCCGGATGTTGACCAGTTGTCTTCTTGACGTCTACACATCCTGCGGCAAGCGCAGCGACTTCAGCTTTTGGTACGAGCAATAAATCGCGCCCGATGCGTTCAAAATATCCGCGCGCATACCCAAAGGCTGTTTTATCGGCAACGGTTTCAATTGTACCTGCACGATAAACATTTTTTTCACCGAGTAAAACTTTTGTGTATTCATGGGCTTGGGCTTGATAATCACCTGGGAAATTTAAATCAATATCCGGGGTTTTATCCGCATTAAATCCAAGGAAAGTTGCAAATGGGATATTTTGGCCATCTCCGACCATTTTTGTCCCACAATGTGGACATTTTTTATCCGGTAAATCATAACCAGAATAAACATTTTTTGCTTCTGGGGGATCAAATTCGCTATGACTACAATGTGGGCAGCGATAATGTGGCGCTAATGGATTGACTTCAGTAATGTCGGCCATGGTTGCAACAAATGATGATCCAACCGATCCGCGACTACCAACCATAAAGCCATCTTCGTTTGCTTTTTTAATAATCTTATTAGCAATATAGTAAATAACTGAATAACCGTGGGCAATGATACCATTTAACTCACGGGTAAGCCTTTCACTAACGATATCTGGTAAGGGATCGCCATACCATCGACGAGCTTTTTCATAACAAATATCTTTTAGGATGACATCAACATTATCGATTTTTGGCGTCGATAGCTCTGAGCGAATCGGGAACAATTGGTTGCAGGCATCGGCAATCATATTAGAGTTAGTTACAACAATCTCCTGCGCTTCCTCGCTTGTACAAAAATCATTTGCTAAAAAAGCCGCCAACATTTCTTCGGTGGAGCGATAGTGTTGATCCGGATTCTCAAATAAAGACCGTTGAGCATTTATACGATCATAGGGATTTAATGGGTGATTAACGCCGCCAATTCCTTTGGCCATAATATAAACATCACGGAACACTTTATCTTCTGGGTTCGCGTAATGCACATCACCGGTAGCAACACTAATTTTACCGACGCGTTTAGCGGCATCAAGCACATCACGCATTAGTTTTAAAAGCATTGCCTCATCTTTAATCCGGTCCATATGGATTAAGAATGAGTAATTTTCTGGTGGTTGAATTTCAATGTAATCATAAAACTTCATCACTTCTTCAAGTTTTTCACTGCCACGGTACATTGCAGTATCAAAAACTTCACCATTAAAGCAGGCGCTTCCAATAAATAAATGTTCGCGGTAAGATGCTAAAACATGCCGCGGAATTTTCGGGACGTCGGCATAATAATCCGTATGGGAAAGCGAGATAAGTTTATAGAGGTCTTTCAAGCCAATCGCGTCCTTGGCGAGGACAATTACATGCTTGGGGTATAAATGTTTATAAAGTGCTTGATCTGCTTCAAGGCTTGATAAGTCCGCATGGGTAATATGCGGGTTTTTCGCGGTAAACTTGGCAATCATCGCTTGCCAAATCGCATTTAGGACCTCAGCATCATAATCAGCGCGGTGGGCACGAATTTGGTCATATTCGACTTCTAAATTGCGCGCTAAATCACCTAGACGGTGCGAACGAGCGGTGGGGAATAGATAACGCGATAATGGCAATGTGTTAACAATTGGATTTGTAACTTTACCAAGACCAAATTGAATGCGTGCGGCATCTAAAAACGCAATATCAAATTCAGCATTATGACTAACAAGAATCGCATCGCCGATAAATTCATTAATGCGCGGTAATGCCTCTTTTAAACTCGGTTGGCCGACAAGCATTGCTGGTGTAATATTGGTAATACTCGTAATTTTTGGCGTAATTAAGATATTTGCGCCTGGATTAATTAAAATATCAATCCGTTCACGGACCATGCCCTTAACAACTTTAACCGCGCCAAATTCAATGATTTTATCGTATTTTGCACTTAACCCTGTTGTTTCAAAATCAAACACAACATAGGTCGCATTAGATAGTGGTATTGGCTCGGGATTAGTTGCACCTTCCAGATGCGTATCAATCATATAAAACTCACAACCATAAAGCATTTTAAGATTGTATTTCTTCGCTGCTTCTTGCGCTTTCGGAAATGCCTGCACAACGCCATGATCGGTAAGAGCAATTGCCTTGTGTCCCATATGAGCTGCTAATTCACAGTATTTTTCAATCTTAGAAATGCCATCCATTGCTGACATATTCGTGTGTAAATGTAATTCAACTCGCTTTTCTTTTGCGTTATCAGTTCTTAGTTCATCCGGTGGCAAAATATCAAGATAATGACCCATCACCATCAAAGAGTTGTCATAATCAACGCCGACCGCTCCCCGGACGCGCAAATTACTTCCCACAGCAAAAAGTTTTTGTTTTTTCTTATCAAATGTCTTTGATTCAAACATTTTGACATAAATCGCCCCACCAGAAAGATCTTTAACACCATAAATAAACAGTTGACTGTTTTTCGTTTTCCGGGTTTCAATGGAAAATATTTGACCGCTAAAATCCACATTAGCGGAATTTGTATCGAGTTCTCGAATCAGGCGCGTTTGATATTGTCCACGTTTAAATAATTGTTGGTTTTGCCGTTCTTTTTCCATTTTATCACGGTTTTTCTCGGCAATTTTTCGCACATATTCACTACCATCGCGCACAATATCTTGCTGTACAGAATCTAAATCAACAGGCGCTAATTCTTCGTCGGGTAAAGGTACTTCGCTATAATCCAGTCCGATTGTTTCACCAATATCTTCATTAGTGTTTATATCTAGTTGATCAGCGAGCAAAAGTTCATCTTCTTCATCACTGACGACCATTTTAACTTCTTCGACATCAGATACATGATTCTCAATCTCACGTTTACCAATTACCGCAAACGGATAATTAATGAATGTGAGAAAGTTGGAAAATTCTTGGGTTACGCTATCGACATGGTTGACATCATCATTTGCCGGGAAAATAAGTTCAATAATCCCATCGAATGAGGGTTGAATTTTCTGGTTAGCGGGTAAAATAAATTGGTCAGAATGCCAGCATTCAAATAACCGCATTGCATCTTCGATGGTCGGTGGCAACTTATAAGAAAATCTAATTTGATAATGAAAGTTAATATGGGTCAAGGCATGGAAAAACTCCATCAGTATTTGTGGGTCCCAGGCCACCTCTTTTTCAAATATTAAAAGCCAATGATCGCTTTCATCATTGAGTTTCTCAACTTTAGTTAAACGTAAATCAGAAAATTTATCTTGATCAACTAATTGTAGTTGTTGAAAAAAACGGTTTTGATCTTCTTCATAAATAACAGCCATAGTCGCCCCCTTATAATTAGAATAAATGAATAATATCGCGAATCGTGATGAGGACAATTAATGCAACTAATAACAAGACCCCAACTGTCGCAGCAATGCTTTTAAATTTCTTTGGTAATTCCCGCCTTGTAATACTTTCAATCGCAACAACAAGTAAGTGCCAACCATCAAGGCCGGGGAATGGTAAAAGATTGAATAATGCGAGGTTAACGGAGATAAAGCCCCAAAGCATAAGATATGGACCAAAGCCAAAATCGGTAAATGTATTCGCGGTTTGTTCAAAAACCATAACAATCCCCCCGACATTTTCGATTCCACTTGGTGTAAATAAACTAATAATGCCTTCACCAACTGCTGTTAGTGAGTAAATATAATCTTCACCTGCTGACTTTAGCACTTGGATAAAGTTTTGTCGTACGCGAATGGTTTCAAAACTAATGCCTAAGCTTGCACTTTCATCAACCGCCCGATAAGCGATTGATTCTGTTGTTCTTTCAACGTGCATTGGTAAACTAATTACGGTTGTAACTAATGCATCATCGGCTTCATCGCTTGTTCCTTGATCATTGATTTCTCCCCGCCACACGGTCACATCAAATATGAAATCACTTGAATAACCTGGATAAGAATCTAACGACGCTTGATAAATTGATAATTCACCGCTATTGATAGCGGGAATGTGCTCATCTGCAATTAAGGTAAAAAAGTTTTCAATCGCGGTATTTTTTGTCGAGCGTTGAAAAAAGACAACGTGATAATTGAATTCACTAGTATCGACTGTTATTGCGATTTGATCAAATACCGCTGCCTGATCACCATCATCAACGCCAATCGTGACTGGTTTATCTTCAATATCGCGCATTGCAACAATATGATCGCCCGCCAAAAAACCAACGGAAGCAGCAACAGAATTTGCTTCTACTTGAATTGTTTGATTTGGATCAAGTTCAGTTGTTGGTAATGCGTTGCTAATTACAAATATCGGATACGCAATCACGAGATTGATGATAATTCCAGCACTCATGACAATTGCCCGCTGCCATTTTTTCTTTTTCATTAATGAACGTTGGATGTCTAAATCATGCGGAGCATCCTCAGGAATAGCGTCATCTTCGCCAAACATTGCCACATAACCACCAATTGGAATCGCGCGTACTGTAAACTTTGTTTCACGACCCTTTTTTTGATAAAGTTTTGGGCCAAAACCAAGTGAGTATTCGAAAATATACACACCAAAAGCCTTTGCCGCTAAATAGTGGCCAAGTTCATGTAACGCAATTAGAATACCGAGCAAAAATACCGATATAACAAAACTTAAAATTTGCATACTTAAATTCCTATTTTCTTTCTAATCTTTTGCCGAGTCAGTTCATCGACTCGAACGATTGTTGGATAGTCTAGATTATCAATCAGCGGCGCGTGCTTTAATGCATCAGCAACGAGCGAAACAATCTCATTAAAGTGAATCTGACCATTTAAAAAAGCATGGACGGCTTCTTCGTTTGCAGCATTAAGAATCGTTGGATAGATACCACCTTTTTCAAGCGCGTTTTTGGCAATTTCCACAGCCGGAAATTGTTCTTTTTCAAGTGGATAAAAATGCCAGGTATTGAAAGCTTCTAGTGGTAAACGTGGATGCTTAAGTGTTAATGGGCGCTTCCCGCGGTAAAGAGCATGGGCAATCGGAATCGCCATTGAAGTTGGACCGACATCTGCAAGATAACTGCCATCACGAAATTCGACAAGCGCATGAATCTTGCTTTCGGGATGAATAAGCACGTCGATTTGCGATAATGGAATATCGAATAAATAGTGTGCTTCGATGACTTCAAAACCTTTATTCATCATGGTCGCAGAATCAATCGTAATCTTGGCGCCCATCTGCCATGATGGATGTTTTAGTGCATCCGCAACTGTTGCATTTTGCATTTCAACTGATGACCAATTACGGAATGGTCCACCACTAGCTGTGATTACGACGCGTTCTATTTGATTTAAATTTGCGTGCGCTAGACATTTACGTAGCGCTACATGTTCAGAATCAATTGGATAAAGTTGTCCATTTCCCGTATGCAGTAATTCTTTTATCAGTGCACCGCCAACCACAAGGGCTTCTTTGTTTGCTAAGGCGACAGTCGCCTTTTTACCAAGTGCGACAAGTGTCGGACCTAAACCAACAAATCCGACAAGTGCGTTGACAAGCATTGTAAAATCACATGTTTCGGTTAACGCAATGATACCACTATCCCCCGAAAAAAATTTGATATTGGGATATTTATTACTAAGAGCATCAGCCAATTCTTTGTCACGCAAAAATACGTATTTAACCATCGGATGCGCGCTTAAAATCGGTTCAATTTTATTGCTTTGCTGACCAACAGAAAAACCAACAAGCACAAAGTCGTTTGGAGCTTCTTTGATGATTGATAACGTTTGTTCACCAATCGATCCACTTGCTCCGAGTAGGAGTACTTGTTCCATTAGACGAGCTTCCATCCATTCGCCATTAAGACAATAATGACGGTTACGGCTAAAGAGGTGCATAAGAGCGAGTCGATACGGTCTAATACGCCGCCATGTCCAGGAAATAGTGTGCCGAAATCTTTGATTTCAAAATGGCGTTTAATAGCTGAAAAAACAAAGTCTCCAAGTGTCGCAATAATTGGAATAAGGATTGAAAGCAATAAAATCCAATACCACTTATCAACCGTTAAAAATGTGAGCATTGGCATTTTAAAAAAGGCAATTAAATATCCGAAAGTGAAACTAATAATAAACGAAGCAATAATCCCCCCAAAAAATCCTTCCCAGGTTTTCTTCGGTGAAATACGACTGTTCATTTTGTGTTTACCAAATAAAACGCCGATGAAATAAGCGCCAACATCCGTCGTCGTCACACCTAATAAAACATAGACGATTAATAAACCCGATTGAATTACATTCGGCTGATATTCGCCTCCCGTGACAAAGAAATTGTACTGTGGGTAATAACGTAAAAATAAAAGCGATTGAAGTGATACTCCAAGAAAAATCATCATTGTAAATAAGTAGGTCACGTCTGTCATTTTAAAGTTTTTCGAAAATATACCAAAAACAAATAGTGTGAATAATGTAGCAGTGACGCCCATTGTCGAAATTTGCACATCTTCAAATCCTGAAGAAAAAGACCATTTAGTAAGATCAAAAATAAAAATCGGTGTATCTTCAGGGCCGAGTGTTTCATTAAGTGATTGAATATATTCGATGTTATGCCGCATAAAAATCCAGAAAATTAGTGACAAGGTCATCACATAAACAAAAATATGCAGGGCAAGCGGATAAGAATTATGCTTGACCGCATTAATAATTTCGTGGATCGCAAAAATTGCCCCAACAAAAATCAAAGCCGCGAAAAACCATCCGCCGACAATTACTGCAGGAACGGCTAAAACAAAAATCACGACCGCAGTTATAATGCGGGTTCGCATTGTTTGTTTAGCTTCGGCATTCATTTTGTTCATGAATTATAATCCTCCATAACGCCTTTGACGGCGTTGGAATTCAATCAAGCACTCTTTAAGATTTCTCTCATCAAAATCTGGCCAAAGTGTTGGAGTAAATATCATCTCACTATAAGCGATTTGCCATAACAAGAAATTGGAAACACGCACTTCACCAGATGTGCGAATCAATAAATCAATCGGTGGTAAATTAGCGGTTTGCAGATAACTATCAAATAATTCTTCATTAATCGATTCCGCATTAACTTTTTCTTTTTGAACATCGTTAACTAGATTTTTAATGCTCTCAACTATTTCTGTGCGCCCGCCATAACTTAGGGCAATATTTAAAATAACGCCATCATTATCCGCTGTTTTTATAATTGTATCTTCAATCACTTTTTGCGTTGATTCGGGTAGACGATATAATTGTCCAATTGTTTGTACTTTAATGTTATTTTCCATTAACTCATCGAATCGTTTAACAAAATTTTCTTCTAGGTAACGAAACAAAAAGGCAATTTCATCCTCAGGACGTTTCCAGTTTTCCGTCGAAAAAGCATAGATTGTGAGAACTTTAATGCCATATTTTTGCGCTGTTTTTGTAATCGTAAAAATTTGTTCGGCACCCTGCTTGTGGCCAAACGTTCGTGGTAGTCCTCTTTTTTTCGCCCACCGACCATTTCCATCCATAATTATAGCGATGTGTTTGGCGGAGGTTGAATATTGTTCATCACGTTTTTTTCTCATAACTAAAGTCCTCGAAATTCATTTAATATTATAACTTATTCGCTCGACATAAAAAAGGCGGAGACCGCCTTCTTTTTAATTTAAAGATGCATAGCATCTTTTTGCTAAATAGTAAGGATTTCTGTTTCTTTAACTTTCAGGGCATCTTCGAGTGCTGAGGTCATCTCTGTTGTAACTTTATTGATATCTTCTTCAATCCGTTTTTTTAAATCATCACTATATTCTTCTGAAGTTTTAAGTAAGTCCAAATAATCACGCCGGATGTTGCGAATTGCAATTTTTGCTTCTTCAGTATATTTTTTAGCTTGCTTTGTGAGCTCTTGCCGTCTTTCTGAAGTAAGCGGTGGGAAAATAAGACGAATTTGATTGCCATCGTTAATCGGGTTAATGCCCAAGTTCGAGGCATTAATTGCTGCTAAAATCGCACGTAAATCACCCTTATCATAAGGTTTAATAAGAATTTGGCGTGGTTCCGGAATTGAGATTGATGAAATTTGAACAATCGGCATTTTCTCTCCGTAGTAATCACAATCAATTCGTTCTAAAACAGCGGCTGAAGCCCTGCCCGTCCTGAGTGTATTGAAATTACTATGCAAATTATCGAGTGTTTTTTGCATGTTTTCTTGCATGTCAAGTGCGAGAGCATCCATAAATTTATTCTCCTTTTGTAATGACTGTACCGACATCTTCACCTTCAATTACCCGCTTGAAATTTTCGGGTTTATCCATGGCGAAGACATGGATTTTAATGTTTGAATCTTTGATTAGGCTTACTGTTGTATGGTCCATGACGCGTAGATTGCGAACAACAACATCTTGGAATGTAAGTTTTGGTAGAAACTGTGCGTCGGGATTCGTATTCGGATCAGCGCTATAGACCCCATCGGTCCCATTTTTCGCCATTAAGATTGCTTCTGCTTCAATGTCAAGCGCTCGTAGAGCTGCACATGTGTCAGTTGTAAAAAACGGATTACCAGTGCCCCCAGCGAAAATGACAACACGGCCTTTTTCTAAGTGACGAATGGCGCGCCGCTTGATATATGGTTCACAAACTGCTTCCACTTCAATCGCGCTAAGCACACGGGCGGGAACACCGAGTTCTTCAACAGCGTTTTGAATTGCTAGGGCATTAATGATTGTGCCAATCATCCCCATGTAATCCGCCGTTGAATGTTCAATACCGATTTCATCGGCGAGGTTACCCCGCCAAATGTTTCCAGCACCAATTACAACCCCAACTTGAACACCGCTTTCGACCATTGTTTTGATTGAAAGTGCAACGTTTTTGAGTTTTTGAGCATTAAGAATTCGACGACCATTACCTTCAGCTAATGCCGCGCCGGAAAGTTTTAGGATGACACGTTGATAAATTGCCATAATATTGCCTCTTTGTTAATGATAACTCATTATTTGTTTAAAAAAAAGAACACCCAAAGGATGTTCTTCGTTTTTTTATATTTGCCCCATGACTTCAGATGCGAAGTCACATTCTTTTTTTGCAATACCTTCACCGACAAGGTAGCGCGTCATCACAAGAATTTTTAAACCTTTTTCTTTTAAGAAGTCACCAACTTTTTGACCGGGGACCATTAAGTACTCTTGTTCGGTTAATGTCGATTCCGCAAGCACTTTGGAAACTTTGCCTTTAATAATATTGGCAACCATTTCCGGTTTTTTGTCCGCTAATTTTGGATCGTTTTTTGTCACTTCAGTTTGAATTGCTGTTTCGTGTTCAATTTCCTCCGCTGGGATTAATTCACGCGAAATGTACAAAGGATTATTAGCAGCAATATGCATTGCTAAACCTTTAGCGGCTTCCGGATCATCTTTATTAAGTTTGATGAGCACAGAAATCTTACCACCCATATGGATATAAGCTCCAATACCTTCTTCAGGTGTGTAGTCTAATAATTGGAAACGCCGGAAAGAAAGTTTTTCACCGATCTTTACGGTGGCTTCAACAATCATTTCTTGCGTCAAAGCTGCTGCTTCTTCTTGTGTTTTTACGCCGCTATGAAGAATTTTTTCAGCAACTTCTTCGACTAAAGCATGGAAAATGTCGCCTTTGCTAACAAAGTCTGTTTCACAGTTTACTTCAAGAATAATCGCCCGTTTGCAGCCTTCACATACTTTGACGAAGGTTAAACCTTCAGCAGCGATACGTCCTTCTTTTTTAGCGACAGTGGTAATGCCTTTTTCCCGTAACCAATCTTTGGCTTTATCTAAATCGCCATCGTTGATTTCGAGAGCTTTTTTGCAATCCATCATGCCGGCTCCGGTCATTTCACGGAGACTTTTTATTGCATTAACGTCAACTTTCATATTTTATTCCTCTTCTACAACGGTTTTTTCTTCCGTTTCTTTTTCTAGGCGCACCGCTTTACGGACGGCAACCTTATCGACAAGTGGTTTATCACTATGTTTGGTCATTGTTTTGCGTGGACGACGACTATCGCGACGATCTGGTTCTTCTTCTTTTTTCTCAATTCGACCAGTTTCCCGTACTGCAACATCCATCGAGACGACTTCTTCCGTATCATCTTTTGTATAAGCTAAAACTGGTACACCACCTTTAGCTTCAACAACAGCATCCGCTAATAAAGTAACAATCAAAGTGACGGAACGAATTGCGTCATCATTCGCCGGGATGATGTAATCAACTTCATCAGGATCAGCATTTGTATCAACAATACCAAAAACTGGGATACCAAGTTTATGGGCTTCAGCGACGGCATTGTGTTCAATGCGTGGGTCGATGACAAATAAAGCATTTGGAACTTTACGCATTTCCTTGATACCATCAAGGTTTTTCGCTAAACGTTCTTTTTCTTTGCGTAATTCAGCGGCTTCTTTCTTATTTAAGACATCAAAGGTGCCATCTTCATCTTGCTTTTCTAATTCGCGCAGATAACGGACACGACTTTGAATAGTCCGGAAGTTAGTTAATGTGCCACCTAACCACCGATTCGTAATGTAAAACGAACCAGAGCGTAAGGCTTCTTCTTTAACAACGTTTTGATATTGCTTACGGGTGCCAACAAAAAGAACTTTACCGCCATTGCTGACAATTTCTTTTAAGGCATTGTAGGCTTCTTCAATTTTCACAACGGTCTTTTGTAAATCGATAATGTAAACCCCTGACCGTTGACCGTAAATAAAGGGTTTCATCTTTGGATTCCATCTCCGAGTTTGATGCCCGAAATGGGAGCCGGCTTCTAAAAGCCGTTTCATTGTCACGAGCGGTAATTTTTCCGCATCGGGTAAGACTGTGTCGAGTTCATTCTCGACTGGAGTGTCAACTGCTGACACCACTTTTTCTTCGTTCATATAGAACCTCCATTTTGTTGTACCTCCATCGCTTCGAGCAACATCCCCTGCAAAGGTCCTTTTTCGGACAACAGGAACCGAACGTTGGATTCACGATGTGTGTAGTCTCTTCTTAAGAAGAGCCGATATATTCTAGCATAGCCCCCTACTATACGCAAGGTAAAACGCCTTTTAGTGCGTTGACTAATGTTAAAACTAAAACTATTTTTTGACTATTTTCTTTGCCCGCGGGTGAGCTTTTGCGTATTCTTTTTTCATCGCCTCAGGTGATACATGTGTATAGACTTGCGTAGTATTTAATGATTCATGGCCAAGAATTTCTTGAATAACGCGCAAATCCGCCCCGTTTTCTAGTAAGCTTGTAGCAAATGAATGACGTAATTTGTGAGGATGCAGATTAAAATAATGCCCGCATTTTGTTTCTACTGCTTTCAAAATAGTTGCTAAACCTCGTGTCGTTAAAGGCCTTCCGCGATTCGATAAAAATACGGCAGTCGTTTTTTCAAACTGCTGATCATGAAGTAAAAGAGTGTTCCTTGAATTTTGTAGATACTTTACTAAAGCATCTTTTGCTTCATGAGTAAATGGGACGAGACGTTCTTTATTGCCTTTGCCAATCACATTGATGATGCGGCGACGTATATCAACATCTTGGAGTGTCAAATTGACAACTTCGCTCGCTCTTAACCCACTAGCAAGCATTAATTCAATGAGCGCTTGATCACGTTCTTGCAGACTATCCGTCCGTGTCTTGTTCGCCTCTAATAATGCTTGAACTTGTTCACGATATAACACATCTGGATAATTGATACTCGCTTTCGGCGAAGCGGTAAGTAAAAACGGATTGTGTGAAAGAATTTCATTCTTCACTAAATATCGATAATAGTGGCGCAACGCACTCATCCGCCTTTTTAAAGTTCTCTTGCTCACATCTAAAAGCATTTCTGAACTTAGATAATTACGAATAATCAAATGATTGACTTCGTTATCTTTAAGTCCTTCGTGCAAAAGATAGGTATAAAAACTTTCAATGTCGCTGCTATAGGCATTAATCGTCGCCAGTGAATAATTGCGCGCAGTTTTTAAATAATCCAAAAATTCCGCTAATGATCTATTCATTGTAGTTCATCCAACCATTCTTTGAGACTATTTATGGCGCGATCTGCATCTTCTAAACGATGATTTTTATTTGAACCATAAAGAATGCCAAAGTTTGCGTTCATCGGGGCAAAGGCATCTGGGGAACAATTAGTAATATAGTGCACAAGCGAACCAATCATCGTCGAGATTGGTGGCGTTACTGGTGCTTGAGTTAAAAATATTCGTTTGGCGTTAATCGCCGCTAATAAGCCCATGGCCGCACTCTCAACATAGCCTTCAACCCCAGTTAATTGACCAGCAATCAACAAGGTGGCGTGTTTTTTCATTTGCAAGGTATTCTTGAGCACAATTGGGGCTTTAATATACGAATTACGGTGCATTAGTCCATACCGGACAAATTCGGCATTTTCAAGACCAGGGATCATTCGAAAAACACGACGTTGTTCAGGATAAGTTAAATTGGTTTGAAATCCGACAATATTAAATAATGTCGCCCCAACGTTATCTTGGCGCATTTGCACAACAGCAAATGGGCGGTCTTCAGGGTTTTTTCTTAATCCGCGTGGTTTGAGTGGTCCAAAGCGCAGGGTGTGATAGCCCCGTCGCGCGATTTCTTCAATTGGGAGACACCCATCAAAGTAACTTGTATCAAAACTATGAAGTGGGGCTTTTTGTGCGGATATTAACGCTTGATAAAATTCATCGTATTGTGTTTCATCCATCGCCGAATTGAGGTAACTTCCACTATCTTGATCGTAACGCGACTTCCAGTAAAGTGTATTAAGATCAAGGGAATCAAGCGTAACAATTGGTGCCGAGGCATCAAAAAAGGAAAGCATGTTTTGACCAACTAATAATTGCAACTCATTAGTCAAACTTGGGCTTGTCAAAGGACCACTGGCAATAATTGTTAAGGCGAATTCATCAATCTTTTTCACTTCTTCGCGGATAACTGTAATCAATGGGTGATTTTCAATTTTGTGTGTGATGTATTCAGCAAAAACATTGCGGTCAACGCTCAAAGCGTTTCCGGCGGGTACACGACTATGTTCAGCCGCTTCTAACATCAAAGAGCCAATAATGCGCATTTCTTCTTTTAAAAGCCCGCAAGCATTATCGCGTTGCTCACTCTTAAGTGAATTTGAGCATACTAACTCACCAAGAAGATCAGTGTGATGAGCGGGAGAGGGCGTTAAATTGCGCATTTCATAAAGACGAACGGGAATACCTCTTTCCGCTAAATAATAGGCGGCTTCTGTGCCGGCAAGGCCACCGCCAATAATTGTTACAAAGGAATTTTTCATGTTTATTATTATACCATGAACTTCTTGGAGCTCATCGTTCATAAGTATGTGTTTTTTTGTTTAGTTACATTTTAAATATGATCAGGCTTTTGCATCTAAAAAACGAAAAAAGGTCCAAGTGCTTAATCTTGAACCTATATCTTAACTTTGTAAGAAAAAATAATTATTCTTCGTCGGTATTTTTACTACTTTTTTGAATATAACGACATTTTGGAAAACCGCTACAGGCGATAAACTTTTTCCCTTTTTTGCTCGTGCGTTCTACAAGTGGTTTGCCGCATTCTGGACAATTATCACCAGTATATTTTGGCGCTTCTTTTACTTGTGGTTTGACATAACGACATTTTGGATAATTTGAACACGCCACAAATTCACCAAAGCGACTTTTGCGTAAAACTAATGGCGAGCCGCATTCTGGACAAATTTCCCCGGTTTCTTTTGGTGGAATTTTCACAATATGGCGCATTGCATGTTCAACTTGATGAATGAATGGCGAATAAAAATCATTGAGTATTTTACTGCGTGAAGTTTTATCGGTCGCAATATCATCGAGGTCTTTTTCCATTTTTGCTGTAAATTCTGCTGAAATAAATTCGGGGAAATGTTTTTCTAAGGTTTCAAGTGTTAATTCGCCTTGTGGTGTCGGAGTAAGCACACCCTTTGTTGCGGTCACATAATTACGCTTTTGAAGCGTTTCAATCGTTGCCGCATATGTTGATGGACGGCCGATTCCAAGTTCTTCCATTAAACGAATAATTCGCGCTTCAGAATAGCGGGCGGGCGCTTTTGTGAAGTTTTGTGTTGGGACTAAATCCTTGATTGCGACTTTATCGCCAACTTTCCATGCCGGTAAAGGCGCGTCATCTTTGGCTTCAAAAATTCCATAAACCTCCGCATATCCAGCAAAGAGCGTTTTCGAGCTTTCAATTTCAAAAATCGCACTTCCTGCGCGTAATGTAACAACAGTTTTTTCTTCAACTTTTGGTGCCATTAACGATGCTAAAGTACGCGCATAAATCAAGCGATATAGGTTGTATTCATCACGTGATAACGTTGATTTTAAACTATCTGGTGTGCGATGATTCCCCGTCGGGCGAATTGCTTCGTGGGCATCTTGAATATTTTCGGTTGCTTTAATTTTCCGTGGACCTGGTTGTCCGACAAAGTACTCGGCGCCCCACGTCTCATTAATAAAGTTTTTCGCACGTTCAACATAAGACTCAGATAAGCGATTAGAATCGGTCCGAATATAGGTTACTAATCCAACGGGACCCTCATTTATCGTGATACCTTCAAATAATTTCGATGCGACGGAAACTGTGCGTTTAACACGCATATTTAATTTATTAAAAGCTTCTTGTTGTAAAGTCGATGTTGTAAATGGTTGCGGTGGCTTTTTACTGCTCTTGCGTTTTTCAACCTTTTCGACAACTAATTCAGCCGGGATTTGTTTAATAATTTCGTCAATTTGCGCTTGGGAAACAATTTTATCTTTGCTTTTTTCGAGTCCAACAAAATGTAATTTATAGTCTTCGTGCTCGTGCGCAATCAGTGCATCGAGTGTCCAATATTCTTCTGGGACAAACGCTAACACTTCTTTTTCGTGATCAACAATTAATTTCAATGTTGAAGATTGAACGCGTCCGGCCGAGCGGGATTTGATTTTAGATTGTAACAATTTCGAGAGTTTAAAACCAATAATCCGATCAAGAATACGGCGCGTTTCTTGCGATGACACTAGTGATAAATCAATATATCGGGGTGTTTGCATTCCGCTACTAACACCTTCACGTGTAATTTCATGAAATTCTAGTCGCTTTGTTGTCGCGATTGGTAAATTTAAAACATCAGCTAAGTGCCAAGCAATCGCCTCGCCTTCACGATCCGGGTCAGTTGCGATAAATACTTCATCCGCATTTTTAACGGCGTTCTTTAATGTATTAACAACTTTATGCTTATCCTTATTTATTATATAGTGTGGCAAAAAATCTTTATCAACATCGACGCCGAGTTGACCTTGTCCCGTTGTCGCGAGGTCACGAATATGACCCGCTGACGCCAAAATTTCGTAGTCACTGCCAAGATAGCGACTAATTGTATGTGATTTGGTTGGTGATTCAACAATAACTAATTTCATAATATCTCCATTAAACATTGAAAAATATAGGTTGCATTTCCATCCTTGTCAATCAATATAATTTAATCCTATTTTATTTATTTTTAATAAAAATAAAAATTAATTTAGGTTACGAACCGTTTCGTTGTTGTTTGAACCATGAATAATGTCGTTGGCACTTTCGACTAAATAAGCACCATCTTTAATAAGGACATTACAAACTGACTTGCAATCCGCTGGATAGGGCAGACAATAAATATCTTTGCCTTGTGCGAGGGCTTGAGCGACGGTTATCAGTGTTCCAGAGCGTTCGTGAGCCTCGGCAACGAATATTGCTTCACTAAGAGCGGCCACTAAGCGATTGCGGGCTGGGAAGTGTTCTTTGTGGGCAGGAAGTGTTCCTGGATATTCGGAGATGAGTAAGTGGTGCTCGCGTATTGTTTGATAAAGTTTTTGATTACTTGTTGGATAACACGTATCAACTCCCGAGCCAAGTACGGCAATTGTTTGGCCACCTTTTTCAATTGCCGTTTGATGCGCCATCGCATCAATACCATAGGCAAGTCCGCTTACAATTACTTGACCGCGTTCAATCAGTCCACCAACAATTTGCTTTGTCATCCGCAATCCGTAATCTGTCGGTTTACGTGTTCCGATTACTGACACATGATTATTGATTGTCGATGTTAACGTCCAATCACCGTAATAAAATAAAACAAGTGGTGGTTTATATATTTGTTTAAACGCCGGAGGATAATCATCATCAAGAATTGTGCAAGTGGCAGAGTGAACACTATTGAATGCTTCGATTACGGCATCCTCACTAACAACTTCTTTTTTACGAATAGCGTCAATCATCTGATCATAATCACCGCGATAACGAATGGCTAAATATATTAATAGTTCTCGTGCTTTGATCATAAAAAAACTCCCTAATCATTAAATTAGTAAGTTCAATCAAATTATGTATCGCGTTAAAGTAGTTTCAACTGTTCATACCGCGCATTTTGAACTGGTTGATATGAGAAGCGATGCAGTCCGCGAACAGGACCGTACATGTGCAATGCGGCCAGATGTTTTTTTGTACCATAGCCTTTATTATGTTCGAAATCATAAGCCGGATATTGCTTTGCGAGTTCATCCATAATGTGGTCGCGAGTCACTTTGGCAATAATTGATGCCGCAGCCACACAAAGCACTTGGGCATCGGCCTTAATTAATGGTTCAACCGGTTTATCCATATTTGGTAACGGCATCGCATCACTAATAATTAGATCATACCGGTGGTTGATATTTTTAATTGCTTCAATCATCGCTTTTTGACTAGCGCGATAAACATTAAGATCATCAACTTCGCTAGGATCAATAATACTCACGGCGATTGCAAGTGCGTTTGCTTGAATTAGCTCAAATAACTCTTCACGTTTTTTACTTGAAAGTTTTTTTGAATCATTGATTAGTTCTGATTGCCAAGTCGGCGGTAAAATTACCGCGGCAGCGACTAAGGGGCCTGCTAATGGTCCCCGACCAGCTTCATCGGTACCAACAATAAATTGATAACCAGATTGATAATATTTTTGTTCGTAATTAAGCATCTTCAATTTCATCTAGGACAAGCGGTCCTAAAATTCCTGAACGGAATTCCTTTTGTAAGAGATTACCCGCTTCAATAAGATTTAGTTCGCCACTAATTAGTAAACCGCGGCGTTCAGCAATTCCAGATAATATATCTTCGTGACTAATTAATTGCTGTTGTTTTAAATCATAGCGATCGATTAAATACTGTGGATAGGTTTTAACAAGAAAATCAATGATTGCAGTTTGAATACGGTCATTAGGTAAAATGGTTTCCGGAATTGTTCCAATCATCGAAAGTCGTAGAGCGACTAATTGATTTTCATAGTTCGCTGGTAAGATCCCTGGTGTGTCAATTAATTCTAGTTGACTACCAACTTTTACCCATTGTTGACCGCGTGTTAATCCAGGTTTATTGGCGGCTTTAGCACTTTTATGTCCAACAAGTAAATTAATTAAGGTTGATTTTCCCACATTGGGAATTCCGACAATTAATGCTCGCAATGGTTGGGGCTTCAACCCACGCTTTGCTGATTTTACCATCTTCGCTTCATAAAGCGGTTGAAGCGCATTTAAAATGTCTTTTTTGCTTGTGCGATCTTGAAGATTACTCATTAAAACTCTGTAACCTTGTGCTTGATAAAAGCGAAGCCATTTTTGTGCCTTTTTTTCATCTGCTAAATCCTTTTTAGCAAGGATAATAAGGCGTGGCTTTTGCGGGCTAATTTTATTTAAATACGGGTTTAAACTACTGTTCGGTGCGCGCGCATCAAGCAGTTCGATAATTACATCAATATACTTTACTTTGGCTTCAACTTCGCGCAGGGCTTTTGCCATATGTCCAGGAAACCAATGAATACTATTGATTGGCATTAGTAATAATAACGGAAGTCCCAAGGCGCATAAAAATTGCGATTCTTTGGTACTTCTTCTCCCCCAATATATTCAGAGAGTTGATAACGACCTTCAATTAAAAATAACACGCCGATGATTTCGCTTTTATCGATGTATCCAAAGAAACGTGAGTCCGTTGATCTCGCGCGATTATCACCTAAAACAAAGTATTGGTCATCGGTTAATGTATAGTCGTGACCACAAGCGTATTTATCGGCAATGTACGTGTTTTCAAATGGATAAATATTGTTATCAACTGGATTGATTGGTTGATCATCCAATGTAAATGTAGAATTAGCGTTTGTTATCGTTATCGAATCAGGACTAGTTGATGTCATGCCATCTTCAATATGAATTGTTTCATTTGGTAAGCCAATTACACGCTTAATAATAATGCGACTAGTTGAACTTCCAGAATCTAAAGCCCGCGCCGCATCAATGATAATAATTTGGTAACGTTCAATTTGATTAATACGATATTCATGCGTATTCATCAAACCAAACTCAAGGTTTTGCAACGTTGGTAACATTGATTCGCCACTAATCCAAACACTAGTGTAGTAATTATTTACTCCGAGAATGCCCAAACCAAAAATTAAAGTTGTGATAATTAAAAAACTAATTACAAAAGAAAACACACGTTGCCAGCGGGCATGTTTTGCGAGTTTGGGATTTTTGCTAGGTGGGGTACTATGACCCACAATTGCTTCTTGCATAATTTATTTCTTTTTCATTATAAACATTTATCGCTTGCGCGGATAGCAACAGAGAAAAAAAGGCTCCCATCGGGGAGCCTGTCACTTGTAAGAATTGTGAATTAGAGAACTTCTTTAATACGTGCAGCTTTACCACGACGTTGACGAATGTAGTGAATCTTGTTGCGCCGCACTTTACCAACACGCAGAACTTCAATCGCTGCAATAGTCGGTGAATGAAGTGAGAAGTTCCGTTCGACACCGATTTGTCCGCTCATTTTGCGAACAATGAAGGTTTCATTGACGCCACCGCCTTGACGCGAGATGACAACACCTTCAAAGTTTTGAATCCGTTCTTTGTTGTTTTCGATAATCCGTACTGATACTTTGATTGTATCACCAGACGAGAATGCTGGAATGTCCGTCCGAAGTTGGGAGGCGCTAATTTCTTTAACGAGATTGTTATTCATATTGTTTTCCTCCTATGAGATTTGCTGTATTTCGTGATGTTCATACAAGAGTGACGCTTCAGCGGACCACCACTAGCGCGATAAACGCCTACATATATTAACAAAGTGCGCTTTACTTGTAAAGTAAAAAAAGACTACCACAACTTTCACATTTTGGGAGAGGATAAAATTATGCTGATCAAAATGATATTCGGATGAATTTATCAAAATGTTTTAGTCAATTATTTGACGAATTTTTTCGATATCCGCTTTGTTCGCTAGCCACTTTTGGGTGCTGGTTGCCGTGCCTGAGGCAACTCCGAGTTTAAGACTATTAAGCGCATCGTTTGAGGTGATATATTCTGCCAAAAATCCAGCAATAAGCGAATCACCAGATCCGACTGCCGAAACGACGTTTACTGTTGGGGCTTTTACAATAAACAATTTTCGTGACTGATCCATAAAAGCCGCACCATCTTTTCCAAGCGAAACAATAACTTGTTCAACACCATGGTCAATCAAACTTAAAAGATATTTTTCGATAGTCTTTTCATCTAATTCTTCGGGATGTTTAATATCAAATAACGTAGCCAGTTCTTCGCGGTTTGGTTTAATTAAAAAGGGCTTAGCTTCTAGTCCATATCGTAAAAGTTCGCCGGAAGCATCTATTATTACATGAACATTCTTTTGTTGAAGATAACGCGCTAAATCACGATAAATTGTCACTGGGACATCTTCTGGAACACTGCCTGATATAACAAGAAAATCATCATCTTCGATTTGATCGAGTTTCCGTTGAATTTCACTTAATTCGCGATTATGAATTTTTGGACCACGGGAATTAATTTCAGTTGTTCGTCCGTTTTTATCACGTATTTTTATATTCGTACGATTCTCTTCGTTAATTGGAACAAAATCAGTTATGACACCCTCATGTTGGACTTGAGCAAGAATACTCGCGCCGTTACGACCACCAAGAAAGCCAAGAGCGGTCACCGGAATCCCAAGTCGCGCCAAAACAATGGCAACATTAATTCCCTTACCACCAGCATAAATTTCGGCCTCAGAAATACGGTTCATGTCACCGATAGCGATTTCGTCGACAGAAATGTTGTAGTCTAAGCATGGATTGAGTGTCAATGTGTAAATCATAGATTTAATCCACCTTTTATACTTTGATTATAACAAATGAGTATAAAACTTTACATAGCAATCATCTGTTAAGCAATACTACTTGACAACGTAGTAATATTCACCTATCATATCGAAGTAATTTAATAGGAGGAAAACAACATGGCAGTTAAAATTCGCTTAACTCGCGTTGGTCGTCAACATGATCCACATTATCGGATTGTTGCCGCTGATAGCCGTTACGCTCGTGATGGCCGCATTATTGAACAAATTGGTTACTACAACCCAGATAACGCCCAAGATAAAGCTACAATCAATGAAGAATTGGCTTTAAAGTGGTTAGCTCAAGGTGCCCAACCAAGTGATACAGTGCGGGCAATCTTCAAAAAAGCAGGCATCATCGAAAAATACAAATCAGCAAAAAAAGCGGGTCAATAATTATGGATTATCCATCAATTATTCGAACCATCATTGAGCCACTTGTCGAGAATCCAAGCGCACTTCTCATCCGTGAGATGCCGGGTGAAACCAAAAAGCAAGTGACAATCATCATTGTCGCTGAAAACGCTGATACTGCACGACTAATTGGTCGGCGGGGGGCAATTGCTGATTCACTGCGCGAAGTAATATCGATTGCGGGCAAACAAGATGGGACGCGCGTCTACTTGAAATTTGAGTCTTTTAATGAAAACAAAGAAACGAGCGAGGAATAATTCCTTGCTCTTTTTGTTTGTTGTATAATGTTTCGCGAAGGTAACAACACATGGATTACGTAAAAATTGGCACAATCATTAAAACACGTGGACTAGATGGCACGGTTAAAATTTATTCAACTTCGGATTTTCGTAGTCAACGCCTTGCTCCCGGCTCACGCGTCTATTTTTATGATGTTACAAAACAAGAGCATCTTCCTTTTACAGTCAAGACCCATCAAATGGAAAATGAACTCGATATCGTAAAATTCAAAGAAATTAATGATATCAATGAGGCTGAACTTTATTTAAAATGGGAAGTCCATGTTCCAAAACGCAATCGTGATTTACCAAAGGGTTTTTATTTTGATGACGATCTCATTGGATTAGATGTTTATGGTGATGATGGTCAATTGATTGGTCAAGTTTTTAAGATTGAGGAATATGGGCCATATAAGTCACTTCGCATCCAACGCGCGGATGATAAAGATGTATTAGTCCCAATGGTCGCAACTTTTATTCAAGAAGTAAATATTGATAAAAAACAAATCTTAATTAAATTAATGGCGGGTTTGCTATGAAAATTACAATTTTATCATTGTTTCCTGAAATGTTTGAAGGGTTTTTAAACCACTCAATCATAAAACGGGCGATTGCTAATAACCTTGTTGAAATTCGTGTTGTCAACATTCGTGATTACACAAAAGACAAATATCATCGGGTTGATACTCCGCCCATTGGTGGTGGAGCTGGTCTTGTCTTAAAAGCCCAGCCACTGGTGGATGCCCTCGTAGATGTTGCTTCTGCACAATCATATCGCGTATTACTTTCACCACGGGGCACACCTTTTAATCAAAGCAAAGCACGACAATTCACAAAATTAAATGAACTTGTGATTATTTGTGGACATTATGAGGGGATTGATGAACGCGTTAATAACTATGTTGATGAATTAATTTCGGGTGGTGATTTTATCTTAACCGGTGGTGAGCTTATCGCTGCGATGATTAGCGATGCTGTGATTCGTTTGCTCGACGGTGCAATTGCTGTTGAGTCGACGATAGAGGAATCCTTTGATGAAAACTTACTCGAGTATCCCCAATATACAGAACCTTTTGACTTTCAAGGTCATCAAGTGCCAGATATTCTTTACTCTGGTAATCATCAGGCAATTGCCAAGTGGCGGAAATTACAACGTTTTATCTTAACGCGTGAATTCCGTCCGGATTTATTTGCAAAATGTTCTTTGAGCAAAAAAGATCAGCATTTGTTAGCAGAATATGATGCCGATAAAAACCCCAAATGGTTAGTCGATGCCATCACTAAAGGCCACAAATTTATTAAGGAGAAAAAAGATGATTGAATATTTAAAGTACATTTTTTTAGGTGTTGTGCAAGGTGTTTCAGAAATTTTACCGATTTCATCTTCAGGGCATACCGCTTTATTTCAAAAGCTGGTTGGTCTAAATCTTACCGATACAAATATGGCCTTACTTTCAGTTTTCATGCATTTTGCATCTTTAATTGCGATGATTATCTTTTTTCATAAACAAATTTGGTACATGCTTGAAAATACCTGGTTATTTCTTTTTACAAAAACCAAAGAAAATCGGTCAAATTACCGTGATGGTTTTTTACTTTTTATCTACCTTGTAATCGCGTCGATTCCTGTCGCGTTAGTTGGCATTTTGCTGGAAGATCACGTCACGAGTTTGTTCGGTTCATTATTAATGATTGGCATCTTCTTTATCATCACTGGTTTAACGCTTTTATTTGTTGGTCTATTTACAAAAAAGAGTGAAAAAACTGAGTATACATGGCGAAATACGCTTATTACCGGACTATTTCAATGTTTTGGTATACTTCCTGGTATCTCGCGTAGCGGGATTACGATGTCGGGTGCTAAGGTCGCTGGTCTAAATGATGAAAAAGCTAAGCAATTTGCTTTCTTGCTTTTCCTACCGGTTGCCGCTGGTAGTTTTATTTTTTCAATACCCGATCTTTTTCGAATTACGAGTGAACAAGCGGCTTTAATTCCCTACTTTTTAGTTGCCACTTTATTTTCTTTTGGTTTCACGTTATTAGCACTGCTATTCATCTTTAAAAAATTCAATCTTAAGCATTATAAATGGTTTGCTATTTATATGTTTATGGTTGGAACATTCACAATCATCTATAGTCTTATATAGAAAAACGAGCGTTTCCACTCGTTTAATTAAAATCCCATTCCTGGTGGCATCATGCCACCTTTTTTCATTTTTTGAAATTGTTTCATGCTTTCCTTCATCTGTTCCCATTTTTTGATTACGCGATTAATATCTGCATTAGTTTTGCCTGAACCTTTAGCAATTCTTACTTTACGTGAATTTTTTAAAATTAAAGGATTGGCGCGTTCCTCTGGTGTCATTGAATTAACAATAACTTGAATATTTTTAATCTCTGCTTCCGCTTTTTCCATTTGCTCATCACTAATTTTAGGCATACCTGGAATTAGTTTCGTGAGGCCTTTTATACTACCCAACTTTTGCACTTGCTTCAAAGAAGAAATTAAATCATTTAAATCAAAATGCCCATCTAGCATGCGTTGTGTCGTCTTTTTAGCGGCTTTTTCATCAATGTTTTCTTGTGCTTTTTCAATTAGAGTAAGCACATCACCCATACCTAAAATGCGGTCTGCCATCCGGTCTGGATAGAACGGATCAAGATCGGTTAATTTTTCTCCAACACCGGCAAATTTAATCGGAATATTAGTTAAATGTCGGATTGATAGCGCCGCCCCGCCACGCGCATCACCATCAAGCTTGGACATGATGACACCAGTTAAACTTAAATCTTGATGGAAGGCTTTGGCCGTATTCACAGCATCTTGTCCACTAGCGGCATCAACGAGTAAAAGTGTTTCTTGCGGGTCGAGCACCTTTTGCATATCTTGTAGTTCAACCATTAGTGGTTGATCAATATGTAAACGGCCAGCTGTATCGACAATCAGGACATCAAAAGCCTCAATGCTTGCGCGTTCTCTCGCCTTTTTCGCAATTTCAACTGGTTTAACATTTGTTCCCAAATTAACAAGTGGGACGTCAATCTGGCTAGCAATTTGCGCAAGTTGATCAATCGCGGCCGGGCGATAAATATCAGCAGCAGCAAGCAGCACTTTCTTATTAAGTTTATGCTTCATTAACAGCGCTAATTTGCCCGCAGTTGTGGTTTTTCCTGAACCTTGTAGACCAACAAGCATAATAATTGTCGGACGTCCATTTTGGTAATTAATTTCTGTCGCATTCGCACCAAGCAATTCGACTAGTTCATCATGGACAATTTTCACAACCATTTGTGATGGGTTTAATTTCGATAAGACTTCTTCTCCAAGTGCTTGGGCTTGAACTTTCGCAATAAATTCGCGTACAACTTTAAAATTAACGTCGGCTTCGAGTAAAGCGAGCTGAATTTCTTTTAAAACCGCCGTCATATTTGCTTCGGTCAACCGTGATTGACCACGCAACTTTTTGAAAATGCCTTGTAAACGTTCGGACAATGATTCAAACGCCATTTAGAGCACCTCCCAGAGTTTTAAAAGTAGTTCTTTTGTATTTTTATCTGTTGTTAAAAGCAATTGGTTATAAATTTCTTTTGCACGATCTTTTCTTGTAAGTAACCCCATTTTACTTTCATACTCATTGAGCTTTAGCTTAACAATTGAAAGAGCATCGCTGACGGCTGCACGTGATATTTGCCGATTTTCACTAATTTCAGATAACGAAAGATTCAAACGATAATAATCGCCGGCAATCGCCTGTTGTGCTTCGGTCAGGAGCACACCATAAATATCGAGTAATTGGTTATATAAATAAAAATCCGCAATTTGCATCTTTAATCATCCTTATAAATACACGAAAATAATGTTAATTATCATGAAAACAACAAAGCGAATCGCAAAATCGCGATGGAACCGCGGGTTACGAAAAATCCCACCTGGGCGCCGCCGATAACTAATATAACTAAAAATGAAGGCAATTAATAATGTCGAAACAATGGTTGCTAAATAAAGCGGTAATCCGGTCATTGCAAATGCAATTGTAATTACGTAATCGACAACCATAATGATTAACATTGAAATAATAAACGATAAAAACATACTATTTTTCATCTCCTAAACAAAGTCCATATAAATATTGATCCAAGTCAAATTCTTGCAAATCATCCATTTTTTCGCCAAGACCAATAAAGCGAACTGGAACACCGATTTCATCGCGGATCGCTAAAATGATACCACCTTTCGCGGTTCCGTCCATCTTTGTGATTACAATTCCAGTAAGACCGGTAGCTTCAGCAAAGGCTTTGGCTTGAAGCACACCATTTTGACCGGTTGTCGCATCAATGATCAAAAACACTTCATGTGGTGCATCATCGACTTCACGCGCTATTACACGCCGCATTTTACTGAGTTCAGCCATCAAGTTAGTTTTTGTTTGTAATCTTCCTGCTGTATCAACAATCACTAGATCAACACCTAATTCTTTGGCTTTTTGCATACCATCATAAGCTACCGATGAGGGGTCACTTCCCATTGCTCCTACTACAATTGGAATATCCAGTCGCTTCGCCCAAACTTCAAGTTGAGCAGTTGCTCCCGCTCGAAACGTATCACCAGCGACAAGTAAAACCTTTTTATTTTGATCGAGATATCTTTTTGCAAGTTTAGCAATTGTTGTTGTTTTTCCAACACCATTTACACCAACAACCAATAAAACAGTTGGCTTTTGCTGCTGAAATTGAATTTCATTAATAATATTTGCGCCGCTTTTTGCGTAACTCACAAACATCTTATCAACAATAATTTCGTTAATGTCCGTCGGCGCATCCTTGTTAGTAAGGCGAGCTTCTTTTCTTGTTTCTTCAATGATTTCAAACGTCAAACTAACACCGACATCAGCTTCGATAAGAATCTCTGTGAGTTCCTCAAAATAAGCTTCATTCACTTTTTGATACCGATTAGAAAGTAATTTTAAACGATTAGCAAAATTATGCCGTGACTTTGCTAAACCGGCAACATATTTATCTTTTGGTGCTTGTGATTTGCCCCCGAATTTATCTTTTAAAAACTTTATTAGCCCCATTATTAGCTAGCCTTTTTTTGTAGTGCTTCTTTTGCCGCCATTTGTTCGGCTTGTTGTTTTGTTTTGCCGCTTCCATGACCGAGTACAAGTTCATTAAATCGCACCTCAACAGTAAAGAGGCGATCGTGGGCCGGACCTTCTGTTTTGGCCAATACATATTCAACGGCTTGTTGCTCTTCGGCTTGCATCGCTTCCTGTAATTGGCTTTTGTAATCCGTTAATGTTTCGACATCAATGTTTTTCACAGAATCAGTAAAAATACTTTCCAAGAGTTCAATTGTAAATGCTAATCCTTGATCAAGATATACTGCACCAAAAAAGGCCTCAAATACATCTTCTAAAATACGGTCACTAATCGCGAGATTAACACTACCAAGCGAATGACCAACTCGGACATAGTGATCAAATTGATATTTACGCGCCAAATAAGCGAGATTTTTGCTTTGAACAAGTTTTGAACGTGTTTTTGTCATTAATCCTGGACTCATGGTCGGATGAAAACGATAAGTAAGTTCGGCGACCACAAAACCAATAACAGCATCACCCATAAACTCTAAACGCTCATAATCGTGATGAATGGTATTAGCGTCATTGTTAAATGAAGAATGCGTAAATGCGAGTTGATAGGCAGTTTCATTATTTGTGTTGATTTGAAACCTTGCCAGTAAATGTTGTAGATTAGGCATCTTGTTTAAACCCTTCAATCATTAGTGCGACAACGTTTTTCTCAGCCATTTTATATCCGACTTCAATCGCTGACATAAATCCATAAGCATCGCTATTCCCGTGAGCCTTAATCGCTACACCATTAATACCTAATAGCATCGCTCCGCCAGTGGATTTATAATCCATTGTTTCCCGCATCTCTTTGAACCCTTTGTTAGCAAAAATATAACCGATTTTAGAAAAAACATTACGTTTGAATGCCTTTTTAATCATTTCGGACATCATTTTGGCGATGCCTTCCGTTGTTTTAAGAAAAATATTGCCCGCAAATCCGCCTGTGACCAAGACATCAACTTGACCTTCCAATGCTTCGCGGCCTTCAATATTTCCCATAAATTGAGGAAAGTTTGTTTCACGTAAAATATGGTTAGCTTCCTTTATTTCTGGGGTACCTTTTTCGTCTTCAGCACCATTTGCTAATAAATATGTTTTTGGTTCATCAACACCAAAAACTTTTTGTGCATAGATGCGGCCCATTTTGGCAAATTGAACAATTTGTGATGATGTGTTTTCGTTCGAAGCACCTATATCAAGCACGGCAACTTTTTTACCTTTGATTTTTGTTGGAAATGGAGCAATAATTGCTGCCCGCTCCACACCCGGAATTAGTTTTAATTTAATCGTTAAAGCAGTTAGAAAACCACCAGTTGATCCGGCGCCAACAATCGCATCGGCTTTTTCATTAATCATTGTCGTAATCGAGGTCATGACTGAAGAGTTCTTCGCGCGTAAAACGTCCATGGCTCCAGCTGTCATTGGTAATACTTCTGGGGCATCAATGATATAAGCAACACCATTTAATGGTTGAAGTTCACTTGCCCGACCAACACAAAAAAGTTCAACATCTGGATGATTTTTATGAAAAGCCAAAACGCCAGCGACTGTTGCTACACTACCTTGATCGGCGCCCATCATATCTATAACAATTTTCATAAATGTTACCTCGTGTTTGTGTATATTTTACCATAAGAAAAGGGTGATAAAAAGATAAAGGCCCTTCGGGACCTTCTAAACTTTATGGATGATTATATTTATGCTTTACTACTTTTTTTGCTGAAACTATAGAAAAGGAAACCAAACAATATAAAGCCCGCAATTATAATAATATAATTTTCAAATTCAGCCGTAAAATAATCATTTGGCGTTTGTCTTGCGTTTAATATATTCCCTGCCCCATCATCGATAAACGCCACTAAAGAATACTTATTAATCAAGTACTCATATCTTGCTTTTGCCGCCAGTATATATTCATTGGTCGAATTATAATAAAATGCATACTTAGTTTCCGCGCTCATATAGGAATATTCTACTTGCAAATAACTCCAAGGCGAATCTCCGCCATTGAGCACACTGCAATAGGGCGCAGTTTCATCAAGAAGAAAATGAGCATAGGCAAGCGCTTGATCCAGGTGATATTTTTCAGAATCTATGCTTGTACCAATGAATGTGTGTAATCCAATATCGCTTGTGGTATCATTTGCGTATACTTCCCACTCACTCCAAGTAAACACCGTATTTGGCTCACTAACAGTTTCTGTTCTACGTAATGTTTTATCAACAGTTGAACCTGCTCCATTACTCGCTGTTCCAGTCCATGCCGAACCTGGATCACTACCAATCACACCAATTAAATCAATTAAGATATCATTTTTATATAAACCAATCGCGTCATCACCGTTAAAGTTAGTAACGCCACTTGTGATATCTGATTGTGATGTTATGTCCACCAAATCAGCACTGCTATAACTAATTACATAAACATCATTATTTTGAATGTTTCCAGTTAAATTTAGCGTTGTTACTGGAGAAGTCGCTCCATTTGAAAATAAATGTACTGAATAACTCGTTAATGATTTTTCTTCACCTGTACCATTATAGATTTCAAGCGCTTTGTTATAACTACTACCCTCAATATATTCCGAAAAAAATAAATCATTTGTTGTTGCAATGGGTTGGCTTGCGTTTAAATTAGTCACAGTTAATGTAAACGATGTCGATAATGATTTATGTGTAACATTAATTAAATTCGCACCAAGATTTTTTGTATCATAAACACCAAAAGACAAATCAGCATTGGCCACATTTTCAGTAAATGTCCCATTTGCTGTTGTATATGAAAAACTACCGCTAATGATTGAATTATCAAATTCAGCGTTGTAAGCAATTGTTGCATTCGCTGGTGACAATGTTAAATTTTCTTTTGCGCCAACAAAAACATTAAAAGTTGTTGTTAGAGTGTCGACTGTGACAGTAACAACATTAACACCAACAGTATTCAAAACAAGTGACGAACTGCCATTGATTGTTAGTGTATAATTCGCTACCGTAACTATGTTGTTATCGCTCTGCGTGCCAGTTATTACCAATCCAGTTGGGTCTAATGTCGCACCAACATAATAATCGACTTTACTTGGATTATTAGTTACACTAATACTTACTAAATCAGTTGGATCTACTACGCCTAGACCAACTGATGATGATTCAGGGGCAACTGATGCTCCACTACCAGAATAACTAGTATCATATGCGATGCGCGCCCATTCTGGATGATCAATAAACGGATTGCGATTTAATTGATAGTTATTAAAGATTAGATTATTTCGGCGAATTTCATATTCATCAACTGGATCAAGTTCGTTCCATAAAAGCAACGTTTCTAAATCACCCGCTAAGCCGGATTGTGTAGTAGATGCGACGATTGCGCTTGGTGAACCATTAACTAATTCAAGTTTGGGATGTAAGACA
>Ga0265294_10000774_pt1 | contig 43210 bp, 54 predicted proteins | sample MunlanPumphouse3_FD_192504 | JGI IMG/M metagenome (GOLD analysis project Ga0265294, IMG submission 192504) | Groundwater microbial communities from a municipal landfill in Southern Ontario, Canada - Pumphouse #3 | ecosystem: Environmental > Aquatic > Deep subsurface > Groundwater | place... | reverse complement strand
TTGCCATCATATTTGTAGAATCCTTTGGATGTATATTCCTCAAGGACCTCCCCTCCATCACTATTTAGTTTTATTTGACTGCCACCCACGTTACCACCACTTCTACCAGTATAGTAACCACTACTGTTATTTTTATATATTTCACTATTTAATCCGTATATACTCCTTGACAGATAAGTAGCAGCCCCCCATTCATCATTCTTTATCATATGAGTATCCGCCTCATTACCGCTGAAGTTGTATATATTACCACTCGAATTCATATTTCTAATTATTGTATAAAATTCCGATACTTTTTTGAACCCTAACGATTTTAGATTTGGTTTTATGGTTATAGTTATAGCATCTATTTCTCCTGTTATTTCAAATTTACCAACCCACAAACCGTTTAACTCCTTACCAAAAGTAAAAGCTGGGTGGGTTAAATAACTTGTATCAATTGCTGTTCCATTTGATTTTGTTGTAGAACTATTTTCAAACACAATATCTATACTTCTTGTTCCAGGTAATGAGGATATCGCATATTTAAATCTTGGTACCCACACCAAATAAGTAAGAATATCTTCTTCATCTACCGGTGTTCCTATAGTAGCTTTTTTATACATATCTAAGGTAACACTTGTTACGGTTACTGCATTAGCCCACTTTTTTGTTCTATAATCATACCAAGAATATGTTTCGTTCGAATTTATTTTATCCGCTTTCACCCAATTACCATTGTAATACATTACTGGTATCATGTTAGAGGCTAATTCTGGCCCGCTTGCCCCACTGTCATCTATAGAGATAGGGCATATACTTTCTCTACTATTTTCTACTTTCACATTTGCATCAGTTCCACACGCTATTAACCCTTCCCATGCATTTTTTCCAATAATTGTTACATTTATTTTTTTATTTACTTCTGTTACTAATAGTGTTTTATAATTGTCCGCAGATAATCCCGTTAAATCATTTAAGTTTGTTTCATTAATATCACTCACATTATAGTTATATCCTTTTAATTGAAGATATGATATACCTTCAATAACTTCTTTCGCATCATTTTCAAAGGCTGCTTTTGTTGCATTGTTAACAATTCCCATAATTTCAGGAATTGTTATAGCTAAGACAATTGCAAGTATTATAATAACTCATAGTAATTCAATCAAAGTAAAACCCTTTCTCATTTCAATTCCTCCTCATATTTACATAATACTTATATTTATGACGTTTTGTCAATTATTTAACCAACTTAGCACTCTATCTTCTTTAAAAATTTCTTACTTCTTAAATAAAGGCCTGTATTTTTATCATAAAAATCATCAATAAAATAATTAATTTCATTTTTAGTTTTATTACCAATATCTAATTTTGATATTTTGGATATATCAACATAATAAAACATTCTAATAAATTTAATTGTTTTATCACTAACGATATATTCATTAGTTCGACAATTTTTGCATAGAAAGCCAAATTTATCAGCTGATATAGTAATAATAGAAGTTACATCCCCACATACAGCACACTCATCAATTATTGGATTAACACCTAAAAATGGTAGTAATTTTAATTCCAAGATATTAGTTATTGTCATAGGATCAAAACATTCATTTATTTTAATTAAGGTTGAAGATAAAAGGTTGTAAATTTCTTCAAAATCTTTTTTAGCTACCTGTTGTCTTATAACTTGTCCTACTAATTCACAGACAAATCCAGCGTAACCAATTCTCAATAAATCACTTCTAATTTGTTTAAAGCTGTCAATTACATCAACTTCAATTAAGGTTGAAATCTTACCCTCTTTATAATAAATATGAAAATAACCATAAGTAAGTTTTGAAGATATTCCTCTTAAGGTGCTTTTCATTTTTCTAGCACCTTTAGCCATTACTGATATAAGACCATGTTCTTTGGTTATTATATCAATTATTTTGCTTGTTTCACCATAATCTTTTTCGTTAATGACAATACCTTCTACTTTTTCTATTTTCATCTAATACCTTCTCTTCACATTTTTTTATATTTTATATAATACTCAATCTTACCAGTTAATTTAAATAACTGCCACATATCTTCTTTATTCATTTGTTACCCACCTTTCATTAATATAATGGGTAACAATTTATTTATTTATTCAGTTTTTAAACCAAGCTCAGCTAAATAAGCTTCTTTATCTCGCCAATCCTTGATTGTTTTAACAAATAAATTTAAATATACTTTTTTACCAAAGAATCCCTCAATGTCTTTTCGAGCAAGAGTTCCAATTTCTTTTATCATACTACCACCACGACCAATAATAATCTTCTTCAAGTTATCGCGATCAACGATGATATTAACATAAATATTCATTGAGTCTTTTTTTTCTTCTATTTTTTCAACAGCACACGCTACTGAATGCGGTACTTCTTCGTTAGTAAGGATGAAAACTTTTTCTCTAACAAATTCAGAAACAATAAAGTTTTTAGAAACGTTTGTAATTTGATCATCCTCATAGTATTTAATAGGATCAATCATATATTTCTTTAATACATCAATCAAATGCTTAACGTTGTCTTTATTAAGGGCTGATATAGGTATTATTTCATCAAATTCATAGAGAGCTGCATATTGTTCTATTTTAGGCAATAATTTATCTTTTTGAATTTTATCGATTTTATTTAAAATAAGAATAACTGGTTTATCAATCGTACTTAATTTTTCTATGACAAACATATCACCTTTACCTAAAGACTCAGTTACATCAACTAAAAAAAGCACAACATTAACATCTTCAAGGGCAAAAAAGGCTTGCTTATTTAAATATTTTCCCATTGCCGTTTTAGGTTTATGAATACCAGGTGTATCGACGAAAACCATTTGATAATCTTCTTCATTATATATACCCTGAATAGTATTTCTCGTCGTTTGTGGTTTTGGTGATGTTATAGCTAGTTTCGTACTTAATATACTGTTTAATAAAGTTGATTTTCCTACATTAGGTCTACCAACGATAGATATAAATCCTGATTTCATTATTATTATCCTCCATAACAAGATAAATTATAGCATATTTTCAATTAACATAATTATTTTAGGAATAAAAACTAAACAACCTATAATAAATGCTATAAACGAATAAATAAAAACAGAAGCTGAAGCAGTATCTTTAGCTACTTTAGCTAGTGGATGATAATTTGGGGATATTAAATCAATAGTTGCTTCAATAGAAGTATTAAGTAATTCAGTACCTAAAACCAAGCCAATTGCAACAAGAATAAAAAACCATTCCAAAAGCGTAATATTAAGAGCAACACCAAATATTAACGTCGCAATTAAACAAATAAACATTATTAATATGCTTTGTTCATTTTTTGCAGCATAAGCTAGTCCATCAAAACTATAAGAAAAACTCCTAAAGAAACGATGAATCCCTAATTTCTTCCTTTCATTTCTCGATTCCATATTCATTTAAAATCTCCTCCTGACGTAAAAACATTTCTTTTTCTTCTTCTTCCTCCATATGGTTGAAACCCAGCAAATGTAGAAACCCATGAATCATCAAAAATGATAATTCACGTAAATATGTATGCTCATAAGAAAAAGCTTGTTCACGGGCCTTGTCGACCGATATATATATTTCACCTAACATTCTTATTTTATCATTACTAATAACAGCATTGTCCTCAAAAGCAAAACTTAAAACATCTGTTGTACTATCAATCTCTCGATATTGCTTATTAAGTTTATGCATTTTTTCATCCTTAATGAAAATTATGCTAAAGATTACATTATTTAATTGTTCACGTGATACAGCAAAATCGATTAATTTCTCTAATACAGCAATTTCCTCTATCTTTTCATTTGTCTCATTTACAAAACTTATTTCATTCATGACAACACCTTAATCATTCCTATATTGAAACTACAAAAATATAAAAATAATAATAGTAATATAATTATTATAAATAAATTTATGAACCAATCCTTCTTAAATATCTTAGGTAAATGATCCCTAACAGCTTCTATTATAACATAAATAAAGTAACCAACGATACCTCCAGCAACATTTAAAATAATATCATCAACGTCAAAAACTCTTCCTACAATAAGTCTTTGAGCAAATTCAATGGTAACTGAAGAGATTAAGGATAATAAAAATATTAAACCAACATGTTTAGTCTTAAGATAATATGATACAAACAGACCAAATGGCACGAAAAGAACTAAATTACCAACGATATTTTTGTAAAATAAAGTTGTACCAAAATCATAACGGAAAAGTTCCTTAAAAGGCATTAAGTTATAACTACTAATAGAATTACTAACTGGATCTTGATATGTAACAATATAGAATAGCGTCAATATGTAAAGCATAAATAAAAGACCAAAAAATTCTTTATAAAAAATAATCTTTTCTCTATTAGCCTTCAAGTAAGCTATTCTAATTGATGACATAACTACTGTAAAAATAAGTAGCATTGGCCAAGCATTTTGCATAATCTCTAATATTTGCGCTTTTAACATAATTTCACCTCTACTTCGTAATTGATCTTGGTTCACCTATATTCTCATACACTTTAAAAAACATTTGTAAATATAACGTTTGATTCTCAACATAATATTTCAATTTTCTTTTAGAAATAACATGTTCATCTTCTAATAAGTATTCTTCCATTTTTTCAGAAGCCTGATTTTCAGCTATAATTAAAGCCTCACTATCGGTATAAATTTCATCCTCTGCCGTCACTTCTCTTTGTTTATCTAAAACGATTTTGAAAGGAATCAGAGGATTAACTACTATATCTGAATAATTAGATATTTTAGCTTTAAATGGATAAAAGTCAAATAAAGACAAGCTATAGTCTAAAAATTTAACTTTATAAATATCTCTCTTTTTACCAGTTTCAATTTTACTCTGATGAATAAGAGGATATTCTACTTTTATATTATACCATACTTCGCCATATATTTTACCACTAGCTTTAATTATTTTTACTACTTCTTCTCCCTTCATTATTTTACCGCTTATCAGAACATCACCTTTCTTAACATAATCATTTTTACGTTTTACAACCTCACCTTCCGTAGCATAAATAGCAGCGATAGTAGCATTTTTAGTTGATACTATATCTTGAAAAATATAATTTGTTTCTAAAGGCTTTTTCTTTCTCTCCTCTACTTTTACAATATATTTAGTACCAATACTTTCTATTTCAAGCCATTCTATTCGATCTTTATACTCAACTAGTATTTCTTTTTTTATCTTTTCAATTCCCTTAAAATTTTGTTTGAAACTCCATCTTTTTATATTATGTTCTTTTAACTCCTCTGTAATTAAATTCCTAATGTTTGCATTACTATGGATTACCTCGACATCAAAAATCATATTAGACAGGACAAGTAAAAATATATAGCCAATCAAAAGAGATGAAAGCAAAAAAAGATTTTTTCTAAATCCCTCCCTTAATTTTAATTTTCCTTCATAATTTGTAACATTTATTTCATAAGTTGTTTTCATATTTAATACTTTATCTAAATCACGGTTAAGTATTTTAATAATTATATTGCGTCTATCAACATATTTTATATTTAATAGCGGGATATTTAATTTATATAAATATGCTAGAAAGCGTTCTATCTTTTTACCCTCAACATGTATAACTACAACACCTTCAAAGTAACTCATAAATTTACGATTCATTTTATCACCTAAGTTCTATTTGCTTGATTTCACCGCTTATTAATAATTCATTACTAAGTAATTTAGAAACGACAAGATTTTTACCTCCAATATTAATGGACCCGTTATTATATATAATAACAATCTTGGTACTATCAAACGAGGCTATTTCTTTGTAATTTACAATATTAATATGATTTTCATAAACATGAATAGACATATCTTTATCATAAATATAATCCGATAGTTTATCGATTATTTTCATCTATATCACCTATATAATCATATTAAACCAATAGCTTTCTTATGAAATTAAAAATCCTTTTTATAACAAGTGATATCGCCTATTGATTTTTTTAGGAAAAGCTATATAATACACTAATATGAGAGGTGTCTTATGAAATTAAAGAGAAAAGAAAGCTTAAAATATAAGAAAGCTATCAAAGTTAAGTTCATTAGAAAGATTATTAAGAACATTGCAATCGGGACTATTGCAATTAGTATTCCTATCTTAATAAATAGTTGTTATATAAATGAATCAAAACCCGTTTTAACCCCACATGAGGAAGTTGCTGTCGTTAGTAATGATAATGAAAACAAAGAAATAGTAGCCGTTGAAATAGTGTTGAACGATGTAGAGAAGAAAGAAGACTTACCAGTTGTAGAAATTGTTCCCCCTATTAAAGAACCGACTAGGGAAGAGGACGAATTACCAATCGAAGTAATTAATCCTCCTATCAAAGAGGAAACAATTCCTAATCCTACACCAGTAGAAGAAACAAATGAAGTAAAACAACAGGAAAAAAAGATGGTTGCACTAAGCTATGATGACGGTCCCTCAAAAACACTAACTCCTGAACTTTTAGAGATCTTAAAAGATAATGATTGTACCGCAACATTTTTCGTCTTAGGTAATCGTGTTAAACAATACTCAGATATTATATATGAAGTATATTCTGCGGGTAATGAAATTGGTAATCACAGTTTCGATCATAGTAATTTTGCTAATCTAAGTGAAAGTGAAATTAAAGAACAACTTAATTCTACTAACGAAGCTATTTATGAGGTAACAAATGAATATCCCACCTTTTTTAGACCACCTTATGGTTCTACTACAGAAAAAGTTAAAGAAGCAGCTGATTGCCCTATTGCTCTATGGTCAATAGATTCAAATGATTGGCGTAAAATATCAGATGAAGATGTAATTAACAATGTTATTTTATCTCTTGAAGACGGAAAAATAATATTAATGCATGATATACATGAAAGGACAATTGAAGTAAGTAAAATATTAATTCCTAAAATTAAAGAATTAGGATACGATATAGTTAGTATAAAAGAGTTGTATGAAGCTAAAGGGATTGAATTAGAAGACGGTTCTGTTTATTCGAAAGCCAAAAAAAATTAAGTATCAATTAGATACTTAATTTTTGTTTTATTAACAAATTAACTTTGCTCATATCGGCTTTTCCTTTTATTAATGGAACTAATTCTTTCATTATTTTACCCACATCACTTACTTCTTTTGCTTCAACTTTTACAATGATTTCATCAATTATTGTTTCAAGTTCTTCTTCTGTTAATTGGGTTGGCATATATTTATTTAATATTTCTACTTCAGACTCTGTTTGGACAACTAAATCATCACGGTTACCTTTTTTAAATTCTTCAATAGATTCTTTACGCATTTTAATTTGTTTGCTAATAATAGCTATAATGTCATCATCTTCTAATTTCTGTTTTTTATTTATTTCCTCTAATTGAACAACACCTTTAACCATTCTAATAACACTTAGTTTTTCTTTATCTTTAGCCTTCATAGCATCGATCATATCTTGAGTTAATTTTTCTAACATTGAAGAGACACCTCCTCTTTTAAATTTTTATATACTTCTTCATAGTCGTTACATCTAACCACAGTATCACCAAGTGGCATGAAAGTATCGTTTCCTCTACCTGCAATAACAACAACATCGCCTTCCTTAGCAATAGATAATGCTTTTTTAATAGCGTCACGGCGATCAATTACACGTTCATAATTACGAACATTATCATCAAGGCCAGATACTAATTGATCGATTATATCATTAGGATCTTCGTACCTTGGATCATCCATTGTAAAAACAACATAATTTGACAAAGAAGTAACTATTCTTCCCATTTCTGGTCTTTTAACATTATCACGGCCACCAGCAGAACCAGTAACTGTAATAATTCCTCCATTGGTTAAAATAGTGGCAAATTCAAGGATATTCTTAAGAGCATTAGAAGTATGAGCATAATCGATAATTACTTTAAATTTACCATTATAATCAATTATATCAGCACGACCCTTAATTGGTGTTAGATTTTTTATATTCTCAATAATTGTTTCTATATCAAAACCTAAAGCTTGGCAAGTCATAATCGATGCCATCAAATTATAAACATTATATTTTCCTGACAAAGGACTCTCCACTGTATATTCACCAGTAGGTGCTGTTAATTTGAACATAAGTTTTCTAGGAGCAATAATAATATCAGTCGCACTATAATCTGCTTTATTATCAATAGCATATGTTAAAACTTTGCCATTTGATACTTTTCTAAAATAGGCAGCATTTTCATCATCATTATTAATAATCGCAAAACCACTAGGTCTTATCATATTAAATAATTTACCCTTACATTCACGATAATTATTATATGTTTTATGATTATTAATATGATCTTTTGTCAAATTAGTAAATATCGCTATATCAAAATCCATATCATCCATACGACCTGTTAATAATCTTTCTGATGAAACCTCCATTGAAACATATTTACAACCTTGTTTATCAAAATTATCTAAAGCTGTAAATAAGTCCCTTGGAAAAGGAGTTGTTAAGTGTCCCTCTTGTTTGTATCCCTCACATTCAATTCCATTAGTACCCACATATCCAGCCTTACTCATATTGTTAATTAGTTGATAAATCATACTAGCTACGGTCGTTTTTCCATCTGTACCAGTTACACCTATCATTTTTAATTTTTTATCTACTCCATCGTAAAAACGAGAAAGAACGTCAATCATTGCTTTATTAGTATTATCAACTTTAACCACTGGTACATCAACTTCTAAATCTTTTTCAGATAGAATAGCTACAGCACCATTGTCGACAGCATCCTTTGCAAAATCATGCCCATCAACAGTTAAGCCTTTAATACAGCAAAACAGATAATTGTCGTTCTTTACTCGTGAATCATCTTCGATTGAAGAAATTAACGTATCGTAATCACAAGGAATAAGCTCATTAAGTTTTTTCATAATAACCTCCTAATAATCACGGCGGCCTTTTTTATTAGCATTCCTTATAGCTTCTTTCTTAGCCGCTCTGCGTTCGACACCAGGTTTTTGAAAGTGTTCTCTCTTTTTATATTCAGAAGGGACACCACTTCTGGCAACTCTTTGCTTAAATTTTCTTAAAGCACCATCAATATTTCCGTTAACAACAACTCGAGTCATCTTTTAATCCCTCCCTTCTTTTGCTAAAATTATTATAACATTACAATGTAAATCACACAAGTAAAACTTATGTATTTTTTCATATTTCTACAATAAAAAGAGTCATAATGTGACTCTTTTATTTTTTAAAGTTTACATATAGAGCGACTACGTATTCTTCGTATTGCATTTCCTAAAGATCTACCTACATCTAAAATAGTCTCAATACTTCTCGCAAATGCATTTATTAAAGAACCTGAAATCGATCCGCCTCTAACGTTATTCAATTCTTCATTAGTAATCTCAAACATTTATATACCTCCTATTTACATTTCAATGGTCTCACATAACCATCAATTACACCTACAACAAAGGTTATTAATCCAGCAATCGCAATTGCGAAACCAAAACTAAATCCTCCACCATAAACTTCGTTTAATTCCCTTTCATTTAGAAGAATCATGCTACCACTCCTTTCCTACTCTTTTGTTTAATTCATCAAGTGCAACAACTCGGTCAAATAAATCAGCATTATCCATGCGATGAGACATAACAATAATCGTTTTACCATTATAATTATCAAATATATTTCGAATAATACTACGCTCCAATGAAACATTCATTTCACTCATACTCTCATCAAAAATATAAACCTGACCATTCTTTAATAAAGCTCTTGCAATTATTATCCTTTGTCTTTCACCACCTGATATATTTCCTCCATCTTCTTCAAGCAACATGTGATAATCTAAATTATGTTTTTTATTTATTTCATCAACATATATTATATTAAAAATTCTATTAACAACATTAGTATTAACTTTGCGATTTAGAGTAACATTATTATAAAGCGAATCTGTGAAGATCGTTTCATTTTGTGAAACATAACAAATATTGCGTCGAATAGTTGCAATAGAATAATCTAGTATATCATTACCATCTATCATAATTTGATTAGGTTTAACCTCAAGGTATCGCATAATCATTTTAGCAATAGTTGATTTACCAGAACCAGAAGGTCCATTAATCATTATTTTTTCTCCACCCCGAATACTTAAATTAACATTACTTATAACATTATCCTGATTATTATAAGCAAAACTCAAATTATTCAATTCAATGTCTCCCTTTATTTGTTTACCATCATCTTCTAAAACATCTTTTTCTATATTAAAAAATTCACTTGTTCTAACTAAAGCACTTGAAGAAGCTCTCATTAAAGGTTCAACTTCAAAGATGTTTTTCATCGGTTCTAAAAAAAAACTTAAGAAAAAATTAAAAACAACAAAATCACCAATTGATAGCATTTTACTTGATATTAAAAGACTTCCCAAAAACATAATATAAAGTAATCCTCCACTTGCAATAAAATCTTTTATTGTTTTTACCATGCTGTATTTTTTATCAAACATATAATTATTATTAACAAGACTATCATACTTTCTAATTACATTTTTATAAGCTTGTTCCTCTATTCCTAAATTTTTAACAGTATTTATACCAGATATAGTTTCTACTAAAGATGCCGAAACTATAGAACCGGCTTCTTGATTTTGAATAATAAGATACTTTATAGATTGGTTAAATATGTAAAAAACACAAAAATATATTGTAAATATAACGAGTGTAATAAGAAACAACTTAGAATTAATATAAAACATCACAACCATCGACCCTATAATTAAGACAAAATCAAGTAACAGAATAACAGCAGCTCTACTAATAAGTTCTTTAATATAACTTAAATCATTAATTCGCGAAATAATATCTCCTGTTGCTCTCGAATTAAAATAATTAAAAGGAAGTGCTAAAAGATGCTTAAAAGTATCTTTCATAAGACTTTTATCTATTTTCTGATTAATATAGATCAACATTCTGTTTCTAGTAAAATCAGTTATAATTTTAATAAAACCAATCAAAAGAAAGAATAAGAACAAATATAAATATGCTGTTTTTGATAAAGTTGTATTATCAATAATTATTTTAAAATAAAAAGTGCTTATAATACTTAAAACAGTATATATAACTGATAAAAAGAATATAAAAATAAACAGCTTTTTATGTGGGATTATTATTTGATAAATTGTTTTTTTAACGCTTTTAATAACGTTGATATTATCTATTTTTCTAACAGGGTATAATGTAATGATTATGTGGGTCCAAATCTGGTTAAATTCATCAAATGAATATTTTTTAAAACCAGAAGCTGGATCAGCAATTATAATAGTTTGGCTTTTGATATCAACTTCTTCAATTACAACAAAATGATGATACGTTTTATTTATAACAACATGAGCTATAGATTGAGATTTGAGATCTTTACAATCATCGCATCTATATCCTCTAGCATCGAATCCAACCTTTATAGCTGTTTTTATGAGATTATAAGCCGTTGCTCCACCTTTATCAGTACTCATCATCTCACGTAATCTTTCTAAAGGATAATTGCCTCCATAATATCTCATAATCATTAATAAACAAGCAGCACCACAATCTTTTATATTTTCTTGTCTCACAAATTTTCTTCTAAACACCTTATCACCTCCTCATATATTTTTTCTATATTAAGATACCCGGTCCCTCTCTTAACGCAAAAAAAGAGTTAAAATAATAACTCTTTTTTAATTATAATAATTTTTTAATTACTATTCACTATATTTATTACTTATAAACCTTATTGTCACAAAACCTAGGATAAATGTAAGAAGTGAACTTATTATATCTATTTCTACAGGAATACCAGGGAACACTTCAATGATAGACCCTAAAACAAAGCCTAGGATTAACATATACGTAGGTCTCGGTTTATTATTTAAAAGATTTTCTAAAATCCTTGTTGTTGTTATAACACCAACTACAATTCCTATAATAATGGGTATTAAAAATTTAAACTCCACATTGTTTATAGCACTCAAAGTAATATCATAAAGTCCGATAGCAAGAAGCATAAAGGAAGTACTAATCCCAGGTAATATAAGTGCAACAGCTATGATAATACCAGCTATAATAAGAAACAAGAAATTAAGAAAGCCTGTCGTAACAGCTAAATTAACAAAGGTTCCATGATAAATATTCATCAGCATAATAATAATAAAACCAATGACAAAACAGAACCAATCTTTTTTATCTTTTTGACCTACTAAAGTCTTTTTATATAACACTGGAATGCCGCCTAATATAACTCCTAGAAATAAATATATCATCGGAAATCTAAAGTTTTCTAGACTATATTCAATAATTCTACTAAAAGCTAAAATACCAACAAGAGCACCTATGCCAAGAGTTGCAAGAAAAATGGTGTTCTCTTTTATATCTTTGAAAAAGGAACTAATTGCATGTATCATTTGATCATAAACACCTAAAATAATTGCCATCGTTCCACCACTTACACCTGGTACTAATGTCGCAATTCCAATAACAACACCTTTAATTACATTTACTGTTTTTTCCATAACTACACCTCTTTTTATTATATCTACTACACAAAATTATATCATGGATTAATGATTTATTTCTAATAAAATAAAAAAGTCTACAAAAATGCAAACCTTATATATTTAAATGGTGTCCTGGGAGAGATTCGAACCCCCGACCGATGCCTTAGAAGGGCATTGCTCTATCCAGCTGAGCTACCAGGACATAATCAATATATCTTTCAAGACACACTGATTATACAATAAAACATAGTTTTATTCAATACCTAAAACGGTACTTTTTTCTATTTCTTCATTGTCAACCATAAAAACAACCTCTTTAACACCATAATTATCACCTACAGATAATGCAATAGAATAAATTACCTCTTCTAGAATCTTTTTATTTTTAATGTCATCTAGTATATAACTGTTAAAATTAAGAATTAAACTCTCACCATTAAGTTCATAATTTAGAAGTTTTGCATTTGTATTTAAAAAACTCATTAAATTAGTTTCATAAAGTGGTCCACTCGTTAATTCATCTATTATAATCTTAATTTTATCTCGATTATCATTAGTATATTTAGTAACAGGAACATAGTAATGATTATCATTATGAGAATTGAGATAATAAACTGTGATTTCATTTATAGCTGAAATAGAATCAATATCATAAACTTTATTTACTCCAAAAACCCTTTTTAATACAGCTGGTAATCTTTTGCCTGTTTGAGGTAAATCAACTAACAACTCTCCCTCTATATATATTAAGACCCCTTTAACTTCGCTTATACTGGTCAAACTATATGTAACTGCCTCTATTAATTTTTCTTCCATTTCTTTATTTACATCCAAAAAGCTTTTAGAAAAATTGACTTTAACAATACCCTCTGTCAATTCGGTACTAATGATTTTTGTATCACTTGGAATAATTGCCCTAAATCCATTTGGTACTACACTTTCTCTTTTACCATCAATTATTAAAATCTCAATTATCTCTCTTATGTGATTATTCGTTGTTTTGCTTTTTAAGACAACAGGTGCTCTACCAACATAATTATTTGCATCTAATAAATATATCTCACTAGTAGCACTACTACTAACATATTCGATACTTTTACTAGGATCCAATTCGTATTCCTGTTCTTTAGGAAATAATGAAAACAACAAAAGCAAAAGAAGAATAATACTAGCTAAAGCAATTCTTTGAAAAGAAGAATTTATACTCATAAACATCACCCTTACTAAATACTATGATATCAATAATAAAAAAAGTCGCTCTAGAGCAACTTTTATATTGTAATTTCCCCTAACTTAATCAATTCAACAACAGCTTGGGCTCTACCCTTAACGCCTAATTTTTGCATTGCATTAGAAATGTGGTTTCTAATGGTCTTTTCACTTATATTTAATAATAATGCTATATCTTTAGTCGATTTGTTCAAAACAAGTAGTTCAAATATTTCTTTTTCTCTCTTCGTTAGTATTCCTTTTCTCATCTTAATCCTCACTTTCCAAAGCAAGAGGTGGTTTATATTTATTCATAATATTGTATGTACCATTTTGAATTAAGTGAGTAAAATAGAAAAAAATGCTAAACATCTAGCATTTTAAACCTGGAATTTTACAGATATATACATTTTATCATCAAACTTCTCTTGGATACTTCTCATGATATTATTTGCTAACTCCGTAGTATGTTTATCACTTGCAACAACTATCCTAATTTGGTTATCATCTATCTTGATGAATGAGTTTAGTTTATACTTCTCTTTAACCAATTGTTCTAATTCTTCCTCGCGTCCCTTAATTACATCTAATAACTTAAGCTGTTCAAAAGCATTATTTTTATCCTCAACGCTAGCTTCTATATTAGTTAATATCATATTAAATTCTTTACGCATCGCTGTTCGTTCATCTTCACTTTCTATCCTAAGCGCTGTTAAAATTTCACTCTCCTCAATTGAAACATTTTTTTCTTCAACATTCTTTCCATTATTGGTTGTAAATAAAGATGATGGCATTGTTAAATAATATACACTCAAAACTAGTATTAAACTGAACAACGTCAAAAACCATAAATTCTGTTTTTTTATCATAAGTACCCTCCTTATCTATTAAATGATATGAGAGTTCATTACAAATATGACTAAAATACAGAAATCTAAATTAGAATAAAAAAATAAGTTTTACTTATTTTCTTGATACATATTTACCATCTTTAGTTGAAACAATAATTGTTTCTCCTTCATCAACAAATAAAGGAACTTTTACAACTAAACCTGTTTCAACAGTTGCATCTTTTTGAGCTGTGGTAGCTGTATTACCCTTAATGGCAGGCTCTGTACTAGTAACCAACATTTCTATTTTCTCAGGTAAATTAACACTTATCATTTCCGCTTTATAAAAGACTAATTCAACATCTAGATTTTCTTTCAAATAATCAATCTGTTCAGCTATATCCTTTTTATTAATCTCAAGTTGTTCATACGTTTCCATATTCATAAAAACATAATTATCACCAGCATTATATAAATATTGCATTGCTTTCTTATCAATCAAAGCACGTTCCACTTTAATTCCCGCATTAAATGTATGATCAATATTAGCGCCAGTTCTTAAGTTCTTTAATTTAGTTCTTACAAAAGCTGGGCCTTTACCTGGTTTAACATGTTGAAACTCAACAACTTGAAAGATATTATCATCAACGACAATTGTAATTCCATTTTTAAAATCATTTACATTAATCATCTTAAGTCCTCCTCTTCAGCAAAAAATAAGCCATTAAGCCTATTTCTTTTCTCTATGAACGGTTGTTTTTTGGCATCTATCACAGTATTTTTTTAGTTCTAAACGGTCTGGAGTATTTTTTTTATTCTTAGGCGTACGATAGTTTTCCTCTTTACATTCAGTACATTGTAATGTAACTAATCCTCTATTGCCCGGTTTTGCCATAATATCCCTCCTCTTTTCTCACGTTATCATTATATCAAATTATTTATAAATGTCAAAGAATTTTTCGCTTATTTGTGCAGTAATACGCCTATTTACCTGTGAACGATAATTAGATTTATTATAATTGTTTGAAATATCTGATGAAACAGCAATAATACTCATAATAGGTTTATCTGATGGAAAGTAACCTGCAAATGTATTAGAAATTGTTTCTTTATCTATTTTTCCATCGTTATCAGTATCAAGGAAACTTTGTGAAGTACCTGTTTTACCAGCTGGATTTGGGACTTTACCCATATAATTTCTACCAAGGCCTGTTCTCATTACTTCATAAAAGCCAAGACGGAGGCGATCTAAATTATCATTAGCGATTGAAAGTTTATTATAAATTATAGGTTCATATATTGATTCTAAAGGTCCTATTTCTGTAGTCATTGTTTCAGCATGAATTTCTTTCAGAAAATGCAGGCCTATTCTTGAACCACCATTTGCAATTGTATTTATATATTGTGATAGTTGAAGTGGTGTATAGGTATCATATTGACCAATTGCAAAATCTAAGAGATGCCCAGGCACACTGCTTTCACCTCTATACCCAATACCTTCAACTGGTAAATCGACACCTGTTTTTACACCTAAACCAAACTCAGCAAAAGTATTACGGTATGTTTCAAAAGCTTCTGGGTTTATTACAAGTGGAGCATTATAACGATAATTTGCTCCTCCAACCTTCATAGCTATTTTAAATTGATAAGAGTTTGATGATACTTTAAGAGCATTTATATCATCTAAAACACCTAATCCAGTTGTCCAAGAACACTTTTGTGGAGTATTTCTAATTTTTATACATTCATCTAGCATTTTTGTGCCTATTTTAATAGCTCCTGTATTATAACCAACACTTATTGAAGCTCCTTTAATAACAGACCCAGTTGTAACGGTTGTTGTTGACATATATGGCGTATAATCATAGAAAGCATAACCATCATCTTTTGATATTATTTGCTTTGCAGCATAAGCTAAAATCTCTCCTGTATAAGGATCACTTATGATTACAAATGATTTATTATAAAACTCTGTATTAGGTTCTTTTTTAGCTCTTATCATTTCAGCTTCCATTATTTTTTCTACTTCTAACTGTAAATTAATATCAATAGATAAAACAATATCTTTTCCTCTAATACCATGTTTTAATAATTCCTTACTATTATCATAATTAATTTTATAAACACTTTTCTGTCCGTTTAAAAGAGCTTCATATTGATATTCCAAGTTGCTAAGACCCACTCTGTCATTTAAAGAATAACCTTTCTTCAAATAGTCCTCTTTAAGTTCATAAGGTATTCCTTGGCTACTTTCAGATACGCTGCCTAAAACACCTCTTAAAACGTTTCCATAAGGATATTGGCGTTCCCATTCTAACTTTGTATTAAAGCCATTATAACGATTAAAATTTTCAGATATCAAAGCATATTCTAAATCGGTAACGTTTTCATCTTTTATTACTTTTTCATCATAAGCATAACCTTTGTTCATTAAATAATAAATATAAGCCGCTTCTCTATCTAAATCATTATATACATTTAATTCTTCATCGATTATACGGTCTATCTTTAATTTCCATATATCTTTAGATGACAGTTTTCTCTCATCATAAAGTCTATATTCTTCATCAGTTATTTTTTTTCTACCTTCTGAAGCATTATTGGCAAGCCAAAATTCCTTCAGATTTACTTTATACAGCTTATTATAAGGAGCTTCAATTATCTCTGCTATTTCATATGCAAGATCAATCTCTTCTTGTTTTTTAATACCCTTTGGTTTTTTATAATATATTGTTTTACGACCTACATTATCAACTAACAAATTATAATTACGGTCATATATACGTCCCCTAGGTACCGAATTGCTCTCAACTATTTTTTCTGTCGCTTTTGTTAATTTTTCCCGGTACTTTTCTTGATTTCCTATTTGTAAATCAATTAAACCCAAAGATAATAAAGAAAAAGAAATAACGACAAAGAAAATTATAACATTAAATCTTTTATCAATTATTTCTTTAATACTTTGTCTATAATATGTTTTTCTTTTCCTAGCCATCCTATCACTTCCTCTTTGTTATTATGAGTTACCCATCATATAAAGATACACCACATCATATAAATTAACGAGGTGAAACTGTGAACGATTACTTATTACAATTATACATCGAGAGACTTACAAAAGATGATATTAATAATTTTGGAAAAACAAATGGTATAACATTAGAAAGTGACGAACTTGATATTATCTACAACTATTTAAAATGTCATTGGCGAACTTTTTACTACGGAAATCCCAAAGAATTATTAGAAGAGCTAAAAGTTAAATTAAGTTCTGACACTTATTCTAAAATAGAAACACTTTATATTCAAGCTAGAGAAAAATTAAACTAGTTCTTCTCTTATATGTTCTAGCAAATGATTATCAAATTGTTTTTCTCTAATCATTTTTATTTCCCATTTATATGGAGGGTATACTTTATCCTTTCCACCATTCTCTGTCACATATGGTGTTTCCAATATTTTAGGAATATTTTCTAGCATAGGATGGTATATAACGTTCAATAAATTATCAAAGCCTATATTTCCAAGACCGATATTATTATGTCGGTCCTTTTTTACTCCTCGTTCGTTTTTGCTATCATTAATATGGATACAAGATAACCTTTCAATTCCAATAAGGTTATCAAAATCATGTATTATATCATCAAATTTTGAAATATCATAACCCGAATCATGTAAATGGCAAGTATCAAGACAAACAAGTAATTTATCATTATATTTAACACCATCAATAATTTGTTTTATTTCTTCAAAGGTTGAGCCACATTCACTTCCCTTACCTGACATTGTTTCAAGGCAAATATAAATACTTTGGTGTTTATCTATAACTTCATTTAAGGCATCAATTATATTTTGAATACCAGCCTCTAAACCAGCTCCTACGTGACTACCAGGATGTAAAATAATCTTACTAATTCCCAACTCTTCACATCTAGCGATTTCTTGTTTTAGAAAAGATATAGCAAAATGATAATTATCAGCATTATTTTTATTAGCAAGATTAATAATGTATGGAGCATGTACAACAACATTATTTACATCAATATCATTCTTTTTCATTAAATTATATGCCTTAATTGTTAAATTAGTATTAATAGACTCTCTCTTTGTGTTTTGAGGAGCACCTGTATAAAACATAAAGGTATTGGCACCATATCCTAAAGCCTCTTCGACACTTCCAAGTAATTGACTATTCCTTATAAAAGAAACATGAGATCCAATTATTAACTTCATATTATCACCACCTTCATTATAATGCAAAAAGAAAAGGATATCAATCAATATCCTTTTTTCCAAATACATTTTTCCTTTACTAAAATTAATTAGCAGCTACATAAGCAGCGCAATCAGCATAAGGTGTAGGTGTAAAATCAGCTAAATAGTTAACATCTGATTTTGAAACTACTGCAGAATGAGCATTAAACTCACTAGCTGATGATGATTCAACACAAATTGTAACCGGATCCATATCAACAATATAAACTGCAGTATAATTTGCTGGATCTGCTCCATAATTAGCCACGTCAGCAGTAATTGCTGTATCGGATGCTACTGGTGCAGTGGTAGAGTTTACAGTTGATTGTAAAACTTCATATTCAATACCTGTAACAATCATCTTTGCATCTGACTCAAATGAACCTTTCTCAGCACTTTGAATTATTCCTGTAATTCCTGGTACTGCTATCGCTAAGATTATTGCCAATATAACAATAACTGCTAATAATTCAACTAACGTGAACCCTTTTCTGTTTCTTAACATTTCTTTTCCTCCTTCGTACATTACATTCTCTGTATGCTACAATATATTTATACCACTATCCAAAAGAATAGTCAATTACTAGTTTGATAATTTTTCATCATTTACACAAAAAAGATATCAATTTACAACTGATATCTTTGTTAATTATATTATTAGTTTTCTGTAGCTGTTACAGATGATTTTTTTGCACCTGTTGCTGTCCATGAATCAAATTCACTTGTTTCAGCTGATGTTATAGAAATTGTAACTGGAGCTAAGCTAGTTATTTGAAAAGAAGTATAATTTGCTGGATCTGCTCCATAATTTGCTAATTCAGCAAGTCCTGTTTCATCTGTAACAGCAGCAGCATGTACCACTGGTTTATCAGCGCCATCATTTACTGTAGATTCAAGTAATTTATACTCAATACCTGTTATGATCATTTTTACATCTGACTCAAACGAACCTTTCTTAGCAGTAGAAATTATTCCTGTAATTCCTGGAACTGCTATTGCTAAAATAATTGCTAAAATTACAATTACAGCTAATAATTCAACTAACGTGAACCCTTTTTTGTTTCTCAACATATTTTTTCCTCCTCCTATGTTTAAATCAAATATATCACAAGAGGAACTATTAGTCAACAAAAGTCGACATTTTAAGACTTTAATATCTTAGGTTTTATGTAAAATATATATATATTAAATATACATCTTATTATAAATATAAAAAGATATCAATTGATATCTTTAATATTAATGAGATGCTACATATAAAGCACAAGTATTATCTGGATCAGTTAAATAAGTTACACCCGTTTTAGTTGCCGTTGCACCATATGCTCCAAATTCGCTTGTGTCAGCTGATTCAACACAAATTGTGACTGGATTCATGTTAACAATGTAAACTGAAGTATAATTGGTTGGATCTGCCCCATATTCGCCTACATTGGCAGTTATCGCTGTATCGGATGCTACAGGTGGCGTTGAAGCATTTACAGTTGATTGTAAAACTTGATACTCAATACCTGTTACAATCATCTTTGCATCTGATTCAAACGAACCTTTTTTAGCACTATTAATTATTCCTGTAATTCCTGGTACTGCTATAGCTAAGATTATAGCTAATATAACGATAACAGCTAATAGTTCAACTAATGTAAACCCTTTTTTATTTTTCAATATATTTTCCCCTTCCTTACCTTATTAATAAATTAACTAGTTTTATTATGGAACTGTAACAGTTACTGATGCTTTTGTTGCACCAACCGTAGTCCAGGCTCCAAATTCACTAGTACTGGACGAAGTAATTGACACAGTTATAGGATCCATACTTGTAATAGAAGCAGCTGTATAATTTGCTGGATCTGCTCCATAATCATCTAGATTAGACAAAATGTCTCCTACAACTGGCACTGTAACTGTTGGATCAACCGATGAACCTAAAACCTGATATTCAATACCAGTTATAATCATCTTTACATCTGATTCAAACGAACCTTTCTTGGCGCTATTAATTATTCCTGTTATACCAGGAACTGCTATAGCTAAAATAATGGCCAATATAACAATAACGGCTAATAACTCAACTAATGTGAACCCTTTTTTGTTCTTCAACATGTTTTCTTCCTCCTATCATGTTACAAAAATATATTCTACATTGTTATTTATTAGCCATTTATCTAATTATTATACATTACGAAGTAAATCTACTGCTTTTTCATAATCATTACTAGATATAATATAAGAACCTGAAACAAGCATGTCACATCCTGCTTCTATACATTTTGAAGAATTTTCATTGTTTATACCACCATCAATAGATATCAAAATAGGTAAATTACGATTTTTAATTTCACTTTTTAATAGTCTCACCTTAGTTAAAGAAGAGTCAAGAAAATCTTGTCCACCATATCCAGGTTCAACACTCATAATTAAAACTAAATCAATTTTATCTAGTAAATTAAAAATCAATTGAACATCAGTATTAGGTTTGATAGAAATCCCACATTTTATTCCTTTATCTCGTATCTTTTCTAAAATACTAAAATCTCCATTTAGGGATTCATAATGAACTGTTATATATTCTATTTTTGAAAGCGGTAATGAAGCAATATAAGAATTGGGATATTCCACCATCAAATGAACATCTAGTTTTTTAAGAGCATAATTACTTACTTCTTCTATTTTAGATATAGAAAAATTTGTTTCATCAACAAATTTACCATCCATAACATCGATATGAAAATAATCGATGCTTGTCCTATTTAATTTTTCGATTGTTTCCCTATTGTTTTTTGATAGTACGGAAACGGATATCTTTACCATTTGCATCTTCCTCTTCTTGAATGAATTTTTTATAATTGCTGTATCTTGAAGACAAAATGATCCCCTTAGATACAAGTTCTTTTATTTTACAACCATCCTCTTTTAAATGAAAACAATCACGATACTTACAATCATCCATATACTCAGTAAATTCAATCATCGAATTTCTTATATCTTCTTTATTCATATTATAAAAATCAAGTGATGAAAAACCAGGTGTATCTGCTATTAAACAATCACCTATTTCAATTAATTCAACATGCCTTGTAGTATGTTTACCTCTACCTAAAGCATGGGAAATTTCAGCTGTTTTTAAATTAAGATTTTTATCTAATCTATTTAATAAACTTGATTTACCAACTCCACTTTGACCTGTAATTGCTGTTATTTTATTCTTTAATAGTTTATACACTTCTTCTAATTGATTATTAATTACAACTTTATAACCTATCTTTTTATAATATTTAATATATTCATTAATTTCATCTTCTTTAGACTGATCTAAAAGATCTAATTTAGTAAAACAAATTATAACATTTATATTATTATAGCTGATAATACTAATCATCTTATCTAATAAATAAAAATCTAACTTAGGTTCCTCGACACTCATAACAATTAAAGCTTGATCAATATTACAAATCGGCGGTCTAACAAGCTCATTCTTACGAGGTAACAATTCTGTAATTATTTCGTTTTCAGGATCAAAAATTACATTGTCACCAACCAAAGGCTTTAAATTGTCTTTTTTAAATATTCCTCTAGCTTTACAATTTATATAACCACTATTATATTTAATCTTATATAAATCACTGATATTACCAATTATTTGGCCCCTTACTCCATTATTCTGTTCCATTAATCGGCTCTTCCTCAATTGGCTCTTCTTGTACTGGCTTAGCTTTTGAAACATCAATTTTTAATGTAAAACCTGTTACAATCTTCGAATTAGCAGGTCTACTTTGATATATTATAATACCTGGACTTACAGCATCTGTTTCTTTATATGTGACATCAAGATTAAAACCATACTCATCAGCAAATACTTGAGCATCAGCTACCGTCCATTTTTCACCAACCATATCGGGATACACTTCATAGATATTAGGGGTGTATAAGATGATTTCATCGCCATCTTTTAATTTAGAACCAGAATCAATATTTTGAGCAATAATAATGTTTTCTTTATCACGATAAAGACTTATATCATCAACATCCTTTTTCTCCTGTATTACTTTTATGCCTTTTAAAGTTAAGGCTGATTTTACTTCAATATAATCTTTACCAATATAATTTTCAATTTCAATTAAATTCTCTCCTGTAGATTGATATAAGGTTACTGTTGTCCCTTTTTTTATCATACGACCACTAGCTGGGGATGTTTTAACAATGTTTCCTTCTTCAATCTTATCACTACTTATTTCTTTTAATTCAATCGCTACTTCAAACCCAGCCTCTTTAAGTTTAGACTCAGCATCTTCCACTGTCATATTTGAAACATCTGGTATTCTAACATCGGGTACTTCTGTAACGGCCGGAATAATAATAAAAATAAGAAATAAAAGTAAGATTAATGAAGCTAAAATACTTCCTAAGATAATAAATATTTTCTTATTAGGTTTAAAGTCATCATCAGTTATTGGTTTTGCTATCAATCCATCACCTTTGTCATCTTTAATGACTGGTAAAATTTTAGTATCATCTAAATCATGCTCTAGATATTTATAGATATATCGCGGTTCATGAATACGTTCATCATCTAAAGCTGTTTTAACATCTTCATACATTTCTCTAGCATTATTGTATCTATTTTTTGGATTTTTAGCTGTTGCTCTGATAATAATGTTTTCAATACTTTGAGGAACATTATCAAGTTCACGACTAAGCGATGGTAGTGGATCTTTCATATGTTTTAAGGCTATTTCAACTGCGCTCTCTCCTCTAAAAGGAAGCTTACCAGTTAATAATTCATACATTAAAATACCAAGTGAATAAAGGTCACTCTTTATAGTGCTTCCTTTACCAGAAGCTTGCTCTGGTGGCAAATAATGAACAGAGCCCATAACAGAATTTGTTTGGGTTAATTGTGAATTATTAAGAGCCATGGCAATACCAAAATCAGTTATTTTAACTAAACCATTATCAAGAATTAATATATTTTGAGGTTTTATATCTCGGTGGATTATATAGGCATCATGAGCATGTGCAAGCCCATCTGTAAGTTGAAGCATAATATCTATAACTTCTGGAATAGTTAAAGCTCCACGTCTTTTAATAAGTTGTTTTAAATTACGCCCTTCTATATATTCCATAACAATATAGAAATCACCATCATCTTCACCAACGTCATACATTTCAACAATGTTAGGATGATTAAGAGAAGAAGCTGCTAAAGCCTCACGTTGAAAACGCCTAACAAACTTTTCGTCGTTAGCTAAATCCCCTCTTAAAACTTTTACAGCAACTTTTCTGCCTAAAATTGTGTCTTCGGCTAAATAAACATTAGCCATGCCGCCTTCACCTATTATTTTTAATATTTCATAACGTTCATTTATTTTCTGCCCCTTTACCACCATGTCTATTCACCACTCTCTCTAACTAAATAAGCAATTGATATATTGTCAGTTCCGCCTCGATTATTACTCTTTTTTATCAAACGGATAACACGCTCTTCAACTGTTAGCTCTTGTGTTTCAAGAACCTTTTGGATTTGTTCTTCACTAAGCATATTTGTAAGCCCATCGCTACATAGTAGAATTTCACTAACACCCATATCAACATCAAAGATATCTATATCTATTGGGTCATTTGCTCCTAAAGCTCTCATTAAGACGTTTTTCTTAGGATGTAATTTAGCTTCCTCAGCTGTAAGCTCTCCAGTTGATACCAAAAGGTTTACTAAAGTGTGATCTTTTGTAACTTTATATAATTTATCTTCTTTCATGACAAAACCAGAACTATCTCCTATATTACCAAATAAAAGATAATTAGCTGTAACAATAGCAACAACAAGTGTCGTTCCCATCCCTTTACTTTCAGGAAATTCATCAGTATATGCAAAGATTTTTTTGTTTATTGTTAAAACACTTTCTCTTAAAAAATTAACAGCATTTGCTTTGTCACCAATCGTTTCCATTGCTAAAAAGGCATCTCTTAAATATTCTATTGTCATAGACGAAGCAATTTCTCCTGCTCTATGACCTCCCATACCATCGGCAACTGCCATAAAATATTCTTCATTATCATTTTTAACAATAATAACACGATCTTCATTATGTTCCCTTACTTTACCTGCATCAGTTAAATAATATGTTTGCATAACTATTCACCACTTTCTAATTGGTCGCTCTAAGTTGTCCACAAGCTGCATCGACTTCGCTACCGAATTCTCTTCTTACTGTTACATTTATGTTATTCTTTTTAAGTATATCATAAAATTGCATAATTTTAACATTATTACTCTTCTTAAATTGCAAATTATTAGTCTCATTATATGGTATTAAGTTAACATAGCAATTTATTCCTTTAATCAACAAACATAATTCATTAGCACACTCTACGGTGTCATTTATCCCGTCAAGCATAATATATTCAAACGTTACTCTTCTGTTTGTTTTAACTATATAATTTTTAACTGCCTTAATAAGTTTTTTAATATTATAAGTTTTATTTATAGGCATTAGTTTATCTCTAATTTCATCGTTAGGAGCATGAAGACTAATCGCTAAATTAACTTGTAATTTTTGATTACTAAACTCTTCTATTTTAGGAATTATACCTGAAGTCGAAACTGTTATATGCCTTGCTCCAATATCTATACCTTTATTATTATTTATGATTCTAATAAACTTCATCAATTCATCGTAATTGTCAAAAGGTTCTCCAATCCCCATCACTACAATATGAGAAATACGTGACTTAATATCTTCTTCAATCTTTAAAATTTGTAAAACCATCTCACCAGCTTGTAAATTACGAACTTTCTTTAAACGACCACTCTCACAAAAATGGCAACCCATATTACATCCAACCTGTGTTGAAATACATAAACTAGTCCCATAATCGTGAAACATCAAAACAGCTTCTATTTTTTCACCATCTGAAAGACCAAATAAATATTTGTAAACATCCTGACCCTCTTGTTTTTTTAAAATGTTTAAATTGCCAATAAAAAAATCTTGCTTAAAAACATTTAAAAAATCCTTTTTAATATTAGTCATTTCATCAAATGATGTAACTCTTTTTTTATAAAGCCAATCAAATATTTGATCCGCTTTAAAAGGCTTTTCATTATGATCTTTAATGTATGTTACCATTTCTTCGTAAGCAATACTATATATGTCTTTCATATTCATTCTCCTTATATTTAAAAAGGTGAAAAACTAATTTTTCACCACAAAGTCTTTGACCTTATTTATGTTTTTATATTGAAAATCAAGTTCGTAAGGCGGAGCCGAAATTAATATTCTTTGCAATACATCATCTTCACTTATAACTTCAATATCTATATTATGAAACTTGTAAATATCACTCTTACTTCCATCAAAATTATCGACAGAATCATATTGTTCTGAATCAGCTATTAACATTTTTAAAGATGCAATATTAAAATATTGTTCATCAAATGAATCATCGATCAGAACAAAGTCTGGTGAGGCAATCCACTTTTCATCCTTTTTTACACTTACTTCTTCATAAAAAATATATATTTCACTATCTAACACATCATTTATTTTTCTAGTAAATAGTTCTTTATTATGATATTTTTTTCCTTCAAGCTTAATAACCCAATTGTCTTCTGTCTTTACTTTATAAAGATATTCATAGTTGTTAGTTATATCTGCCCATAAATCACGTTCAACTTGTTTGTTATCATTAGGCATAGATTGTGACGCTATCGACAAAATGACTGAAAAAAAGATAAAATAGAAACCAAAAAAAATTAATGGTCTTGCATATTTATTTTTAGATAATTCTTTAAGTTTGTCCCATTTTTCTTTCATAAAATCAATCCTTTAATCGCATATTTTCCCTTTTAAAAGTTCCTTGTTTTTTAGCCCATTTAAGAAATCTTTAGCGTTCATTCTTTTATGCCCTTCTAATTGTACTTCAGTTAATACAATTTCTCCATTAAGAGTTTTTACTCCAATACCATCTTCATATAAATTGACAATTTCTCCCTCGAAACTGTTTAAAAAAATACCATCACCTATTCTTGAATTCCACACTTTAAGTACTTTATTTTCTAAGACACAATAAGCACCTGGCCAAGGGTTTAACCCTCTAATATTATTATATACTTCGCGTGTTGTTTTAGAAAAATTAATGTGCTCGTCTTCTCTAGTTATTATTGACGCGAAAGTAGCTTCAGCTTCATTTTGCTTAATTGGGTCAATATTTCCAGAAATGATATCTGGCAAGGTTGAGATTAAAAGATTTCGACTCAAAATACTTAAACGATCATGTAAAATTCCAACATTATCTGATGATAAAATAGCTTCCTCCTTTTGCCTAATAATTGAACCTGCATCCATACGTTCATTCATAAGCATAATAGTGATACCGGTTTTACTTTCCCCATTCATAATTGCACGATGAATAGGAGCTCCACCTCTATACTTAGGTAACAAAGAAGCATGTATATTAACACAACCAAAACGGGGTGCAACAAGTATTTGTTTAGGTATAATTTGTCCATATGCACAAGTGATAATAATATCAGGGTTTAGCCTCAAAATGTCCTGATAGTCTGTTTTGATGTTTTCAGGTTGAAACAAAGGAATGTTTTTAGCTAAAGAAATTTCTTTAACTGGCGATATTTTATTCCCATTTCTATCTGGTTGGGAAACAATGCCAATAACTGTGCAGGCCTCAATTAATCCGTCTAATACAGGAACACTAAATGATGGTGTCCCCATAAAAATAACCTTTAAGTTCTTCATATTTCCTCCTTATATCCATTTTGTAGTTACAACAGTAGCTGCCGTTTCATCATATTGACCAGAGAAATCAATAAAGTATTGCATTAATTGATCTAAATAAGCAAAATTATCACTAGTAACAAGATCAAGATCCAAAGTATCTCTGATACTCTTAGCAAAATGATAATCTTCCATGTATTTATACACAGCTTCATCTAATTTCTTTATAAGATCTAAATTTTTAACATTTTCATCAACTTTAAAAACAAAATCCTGATAATATTGAATAACTTTCTTCGTAAAAATATCATCTTCTAAGAAATCATAATTTACAATCTCATCAAAATGAGAACAACATGTTAAAATTTTAACTTTTTCTCTCACATTAACACTTCCTTACATTAATCTACTTATATCTTGAATTGTTATTATAATCATTAGCAATAATAACAAAAATAAGCCGATTCCATGAATTATATTTTCTATCTTCGGATCAACCTTAGATCCCTTAATTTTTTCAATTAAAAGAAAGAATAATCTCCCCCCATCAAAAGCAGGTATAGGCAAGAAATTTATAAAACCTACATTTATACTTAAAAAGGCAATGAGATAAATAACATTCTCGAAACCTGCGCTAGCTGATGTACCAACAATATTATATATTCCAACAGGACCCGCTAAATTTTTTAATCCCAAATTACCATTTATCAAGTTACCAATAACAACAAACATTGAATTGAAAATAGAACCAAATTTAACAAATGCAAATTCAATAGCAGAACCTATTCCATGATTAACATCTGTTGTGAAAGTTATTCCATATTTATAATATTCTTCATTATCAATTGTTTCTTTCTTAGGAATAATATTATAAGTTTCTATCTCTCCGGTTTCTTTTTTAGTTTCAAACGCTATACTAGATTCTTTAGAAACCAATTCTAATTTCATCATAACATCATCAGAGGTTTTCACTGATTCACCATTTATACTTAGAATTAAATCCCCTGATGCTAAGCCCTCTTCCTTAGCAGGATAACCATCAAGAGTTTCGCCTATATAAGGCTTTAGTTCTGGTGCACCATATACTAAACCAATTATTAAAAGTAAAATAAAAGCAAAAATAAAGTTAAAAACACATCCTGCAACAATTGTTAGAAAACGTTCATTCCACGTTTTAGATTGCATACGTCTTTCTTCAGGAATATTCTCGTCCGGTTCAATCTCTTCCCCTGCCATTTGAACATAGCCACCTAATGGAATTAATCGTATCGAATAAGTTGTTTCATCATTCTTACGATTAAAACTATATATTTTAGGCCCCATTCCAATTGCGAACTCATATATGTATATTCCAGCTCTTTTAGCAAAAATAAAGTGACCAACTTCGTGAACTAATATCGTTACACCTAATATCAAAACAAAATATAATAAAGTCATAAACTGTAGCCTCTTTCTATAAAACTATCATTAATAATATATAATTTAAAGGAATAAAAATAAATAACCTAAAGCAACAAAAAGAAAACTATCTAAACGATCAAGTATTCCTCCATGACCAGGCATAAGATTAGAAAAATCCTTTTTATTATATAATCTTTTAATTGAACTGAAAACTAAATCACCAAGCTGACCAATCAGCGAAAGCAACGTTGTTCCTAATATTAGAGTTAAAACATTTATATTGTTATCAATAGTTATATAGTAGAAAACTGCTCCAAAAAGAACACCGAAAATTGTTCCTGCAATAAGTCCTTCCCAAGTTTTCTTAGGGGAAATGCTTTCAAGTAGTTTATATTTACCTACTAGTTTTCCAGCTATCAAAGCCCATGTATCAGTCATTACAGTGATTACAAATAGATAGATAACAATCATTACATTTTCAGTTCTTAACATAATTAATAAATTCAAGGAAATTCCTAGCAGAAAAACTGACCCTATAAGAAAGAAAGCATCAGTTATATTATATACACGACTGTCGTGATATACGATAATTGGTAACAATAATAATAACATAACAAATGCAATAGTACGATAATCCAGTAAATAAATTGCTCCCATATTAGGAGAAATATTTACAACAAGATACGTAATTGTTCCTAAAGCTATTAGTTTTGGAACAATAGGAAGTTGACTCTTATGATCCCTAACATCTATCATTTCTTTCAAGCCTAAAATACTAATTAATACTACAAAAAGATTAAATAAGGTACCACCTATTACCAGAATAGGTATACAAATTAATAAAATTAATAAAGCGGTTATTGTTCTTTGTTTCATGACGACCTCCACATTATATCCACATATATTAATTATAATACAAAGAAATGATTATTACAACTAAAAATATAGATTGTATTTTGAAGAAAAAGAAAGAACAATAAAAAAAGAACTAAAAAATTAGCTCTTAAAAAGAATCAATATTAATACGAACTTTTTTATTATCACTGATGAATGAAGCCGCCTGAACAACTGTTCTAATTGCATTTGCAATACGACCTTCACGTCCAATAATGGACCCCATTGCTTCTTTATCAATCATTATTTGAATAAGAATATAATCCTCATCAGTTTCAAATTCTTTAACAGATACTGAATCTGGATCTTTCACTAAGGATTTAACAATTGTTTCAGTTAATAATACTAAATCCGTCATTATTTATTCCTCCTTTGTTCATAAAACTTAGTTAGAATACCTGATTTACTAAATAAATCACGAACTGTATCAGAAGGCTTAGCTCCGTCATTTAACCATTTTATAGCTTTTTCCTCATCAATATTAACCTCAGCAGGTTCAGTTAAAGGATTATAAGTACCTACAATTTCAATAAAACGTCCATCTCTAGGACTTCTAGAATCAGCAGCAACAATACGATAGAAAGGTCTCTTTTTAGCACCCATTCTTCTTAATCTTAATTTAACAGCCATATTTGCATCTCCTCTCTTAATAACTTTGTTCCAACTATAGCATAAAAAATTACTAGTGTCAACATATTTGGTTGACACTAGTAATATATGTTTATTTAAATTAGAAATGCCTATTTTACGGTATCAGAGATCCACTCGTTAAGCATATCCAAGGTATGAAAACCAGTCCTTTTGTCTAAAAGATTATTATCTTTGTATAAAAGTAATGTTGGAACACTCATAACACTAAAACGTCTTGCCAAATCCTCTTGTTCATCAACATTCACTTTTATTATCTTAAGATCATCTCTGGTATTAGATAACGCTTCAAGAGCTGGAGCAAGTATTTTACAAGGCCCACACCAATCAGCATAAAAATCAACTAAAACAAGTCCTTCTTTAACAAGTTCGTCATAATTTTGTTCTTTAATATTAATTAAACTCATTCATAATCCTCCTCTCTTATCTAGCATCTATCTTGCCATCTTCATATAATTCAACAGCTCTCTCCGTAGTAACTACTTTATTATCAATTAGTATTTGTAATACCTTTTGATCTAATTTTAAACGATCGGCCTCCATGACAAAGTCATCTCTTAAAGCATATATATCATCAAAACTATTGACAGTCTTTTTTGCTAAATTAGATACAATTGGCGTACCTTCTAATATCTTATCTTTAAGTCTTGATTTATTTACTATATCAATATTAAATACTGGTAAAGTTAAAATAAATAAAGCAATAAAAACAAGTAAATAATATTCAACCAATCCCATTAAAGCTCCCAATATTCTAGATGGAATAGCTAAAATGATTGTTGCATCAAAAAACTTTTCTATAAATGTTGCTAAAACGACTGCAACTCTAAAAATAAGACCAAAGATTATTAATAATATTATAAATGCAATAACTTCATAAACTAAAATATTAAGTGATGTTATACCTGAAAATATCCCATCAAACTCAAATGAGGGAAAAATTTTAAAAAGAAATTCTGCAACTGGCCCTCTAAATAAAAAGGCACAGACAACAACTAAAATACCACCTAGGGATTGAACAGTTTGGCGAATAAAGCCTCTTTTAAAACCAATAACCGCTCCCATACCTAACATAAGTAGAATAATAACGTCAACTACTTGCATTAAATCACTTCCATTCCTATTGTTATTATTATAGTATATTTTATGCCAAAAGAAAAGCAATATATGTTAAAATACATATAGGATGTGATTAACAATGCCAACCAAAAAAACAATAGTTTATAAATTTAGTGAGAATACAATGAACGAGATGAGTAATTATTTCGAAGATAAAAAGCGTGAAAAAACACCAGATTACGCTGTCTTTCAAGCTGATGAAGCGGATACCGTTGTTACCTTATATGAATCAGGTAAGGCGGTCTTTCAAGGAATTAGTGCTGATATTGATGCTGCAATGTGGAATGAAAGAGAAGCAATGCTAAATAATGGTCAAGAAGCTATCAATCTTACTAAAGATAAAAAGAAAAAAGAGGACAAGAATAAAAACGATAAAACTGATTACTATTTCATCAATTCTATTGGATCTGATGAGGTTGGAACAGGTGATTATTTTGGACCCATTATTGTAGCAAGCGCTTATGTTAACCGAAAGGACATTTCATTCTTAGAAGATTTAGGTGTTAAAGATTCAAAAAGGATTACCGATGATAAAATTAAAAAAATAGCACCAGATATAATAAAAAGAATCCCTCACTCTATTATTATCCTAAATAACACAGACTATAACAACAATTATAACAGTGATGTAAATATGAATAAGATAAAGGCTGTCTTGCATAACAAAGCTTTATCAACACTTATTAATAAAGATAAATATGATTATGATATGATTGTTGTTGATCAGTTCGTTAATAAATTTAAATATTATGATTATTTAAAAGGTAATCCAAATATACTAAGAGGGCTCACTTTTACAACTAAAGCTGAAGATAAATGTTTAAGCGTTGCTTGCGCTTCAATTATTAGCAGATATCTTTTTCTAAAAGAAATGAATACCTTAAGCAATACTTTGGGAATAAATTTACCTAAGGGCGCAGGCCCAGAAGTTGATAGAGTTGGTAAAGAAATAGTAAAAAAATACGGTCAGAATAAATTAAAAAGTATTGCAAAGCTTAACTTTAAAAATACTAATAAAATACTTGAAAATTAAAATTAATCAATTTTATAAATATCAAAAATGATGAGATAATCCAATATCATCATTTTTTATTTTCTAATATATTTAATTTTAACATTAGGTTCCATTTAATAAGTCAAAGCACTTTATACAAGCTTGAATATTATACAGTGAAAGGAGCTTAATCAAATGATTAAAATTGGGTTTATTTTACTCTTTATTTTTGTCTTTCTAACAATGTTATTTTTTATTCTCTATTACGAAATGAAGTGGTTACTAGGTATTAACGTTATTAAGACATCAACCTTAGATATTGAAGAATTAAACAAACAATTAGAACCTTTTGGATTTGCTTACAACAAAGACCAAGATTTCTTTTTTTCCAACATGGATGCCTGGCAAAGAGAATATGGTTATCACAAATCATATGATGAAGCTGCCCCTGTCTTAAGTATGATTTTCGACTGTGAACCAATAACCTTTAAATATAACAAAAAAAAATGGTTGATAGAATTTTGGAAAGGCCAATATGGTATGACAACTGGTGCTGAAATAGGTATCTATAACTCTTTTGAAAACAAGCCTGACAAAGATAACATTTTTTATAAAAGCATTACTGATGAGGAACGTCTTCCAATGAGTTATGTATTAAAAAGAAAAGAAAAGATTCTCTTATCTAGAAATGATACACATTGGTGGTTAACAGGTTTTAAGTTAGGTCTATTTTCTAAGCCTTCAGATTTGATTATGGATATCATTATTTCTTTTGAAAACAGATCAATGACAGAATCATTTATTACTGGTTTGAAAAACATTGGTTATAAAGATACGGAAATAAAAGTAATAAATAATTCTGTACATTTAACCTTTGACAAACCTAAAACCAAACAACCAAAATATAAAGTACCTCTAGTAAGTTATTTTATGCAAAAATATAACAGTTTTAATTGTAGACTATACAATTTTATTACCCAAGATTATGATAATGCTCTTGATAAATTAAATTTTATAAAAAATAATTTTCCAAATATATTTATTCACTTGTTAAATATTGGAAAAACCAAAAAAATATTTAAATAATTGAAAATCTTGTTTGAAAGGAGGAAATATTATTAATGTCTCAAGAAGGTTATCTCAAGTCCTTAGCAATTCAAAAGAACTCATTTTTGATGATTCATCTAAAATAATTATTATGAGTGACTGTCATAGAGGAGTTGGTGGAATTGGTGATGATTTTACCAAGAACCAATATATTTTTCTTGTAGCTCTACGTTACTATTTTAATAAGAATTATACCTATATAGAAATTGGTGATAGCGATGAATTATGGGAGAATAAATATTTAAGACCTATTATTGCCAACAACCTTAATATTTTTAAACTTATGGCCAAATTCTATAAATTAAATAGATTATACATGCTTTACGGTAATCATGATATTGTAAAAAGAAATAAATATTTAAGACAGAATGTATTAAACGGATATTATGATGAACGGAAAGGTAAATATATATATCTATTCCCCAATATTAATATATGTGAAGGTTTAATTTTGAGATATTCTGAAACTAATGACAAAATCTTACTTGTTCATGGTCATCAAGGTGACTTTCTTAATGATACCGCTTGGGAAGTTTCAAGAATGCTAGTGAGGCATATCTGGAGACCACTTGAATTAATTGGGGTACGCAATCCAACAAGCGCTTCCACAAGTGATAATAAAAAGGCATCAATAGAACATAAATTAATCGATTGGACAAGAAAAAATCAGCAGATGTTAATTGCTGGTCATACTCATAGGCCAATGTTTCCGCGTGTTGGTGAACACTTATATTTTAATGATGGATCATGTACCAATTATCAATATATAACAGGTATCGAGATCGTTAATGGATGTATTTTTCTTATCAAATGGGGAATTAAGCCAAAGGAAGATAGAACATTATTTATAGATAAAGAGACATTGGATGGTCCAGTTAAATTAAAAGACTATTTCAATTCTTATTCATTGAAATAGTCTTTTTCTATTACATACTTGCTGTATATATAAAAGCTATATAGATTAAAAATACAAGTGCCATCAATGATAACACAATACCATTTATTTGTTCAGACTTAGATGTTTTATATTTCAAGCCTACAGCAACCGAAATAATAACGCCACCTATTAAACCACCTAAATGAGCAAATTGATCGATACCACTAATTGCAAATCCTAAAAATAAGTTTAAGAGAATAATTGGAATTATTTGGCTCTTTAAAGCATCTCCTAAATATACTCGATAATGATATCCAAAATATAATAATGAACCAAACAAACCAAATATAGCCCCACTTGCTCCTACAGACCAACCATTACCTAAGAATGACATTGAAAGAAGAGATCCCATCAAGGCACTAAATAAATAAATTATTAAAAATTTTCCACTTCCATAAAAACTTTCTAGTTGAGGACCTATAATATATAAAGCATACATATTAAGAAGAATATGCAATACACTAGCATGAACAAAAACTGCTGTTAAAAGTCGATAAATTTGTCCACTTCTTACTAAATCTGGTTGTAAACCTAAATATGTTGCCACTGTATCAATTCCATAAAGCATTGAAAAGAAGAAAACCAATACATTTAAACATATAATTCCATATGTAATATATGGCTTTTTAAATTTAAAAACATCTTCTATTTTTTTAGTTTCCCTTTCAGTTGTAGCATTTATCTCTTCAGTTATTTTAACAAACAAGTCAAGTCCATCAGCATTATATTCCAACTTTGATGAAATACCAGGAAAGGCCTTTTCAATAACTTCATAATTTTCTTTTTTATCTTCATTAATTACATTTACACAATCAATCTCGTCATTAGCTTCTAATTTAACATTATCTTCAATATCTAAGAAAATCGCTAATGTTTTGATTTTAAAGCGGAAAGTTTTTTTCTTGATTCTAGAAACTAAACTATGAGTTTTATACATATCAAATTCAAGTTGTTCACGATTATGAATATGACCAGACATAATTCTAACAATTGGATAAGGTCCTTGCATATTCTCAAGCCATATTTCATCCTTAACACCATGAACAATAATAGGAGTATAACCCTGGTCAGTAATGAAAAAATGAAGAAGCTTCATCGTAATTGCGTCTTTATCTCTTATAACAACATTCTCCATATATTTATCTCCTATCTATAATAATCTACCATTTTTTTAAATTCTGCTGGAGGTTCAACTGTAAACTCCATATATTTATTTGTTTTAGGATGGGCAAAACCTATTGTTTTAGCATGCAACATTTGTCCAAAGTTACCTATCGTTTTTTTATTACAATAAACTGAATCATTAACAATAGGATATCCAATGTATTGCATATGTAATCTTATTTGATGAGTTCTTCCTGTTTCTAATTGACATTCAATCAATGTTACATCTTTTAAGCGTTCCAAAACAGAAAAGTAGGTTATAGCATCTTTAGCATTAATATCTGTTACACCCATCTTTTTACGATCAAATGAATCTCTACCTATAGGGGCATCGATTGTTCCATGATCATGAGGTATAACACCATGAACAAGTGCTATATAATGACGTTTTACATGTCTCTCTTTTAAAGATTTAGCTAGAGCAATATGCGCAGCATCATTTTTAGCGACTAATAACAATCCACTTGTATCCTTATCAATACGATGTATAATACCTGGTCTTCCTGCTCCATTAATACCACTTAGTTTTGGTGAATGATATAAAAGAGCATTAACCAATGTTCCTGTATAGTGCCCTAAAGCCGGATGAACAACCATCCCAGAAGGCTTATTAACAACAATAACATCATCATCTTCATAAATAATATCAAGCAGAATCTTTTCAGGTTTAATCTCAATTGATTCTTCAACATCATCTTCAATTGTTATTTCATCATCCACCCTAACAAGATAGCTATTCTTTATTTTTTTACCATTAACAGCAATCTTATCGCTTTCAATCAATTTCTGTATTTTATTACGACTATAACCTAATTCTTCAATCAAATATTTATCGATACGAATATCAGCATTATCTTCATCAACGTTTATTATTTTCACTATACTCTCCTTTGCTTTACAGCATTTCTAATCAAATGAAATATTACTAAGCCGGCACCAATAACAATCGCAGCATCAGCTATATTAAAGACTGGGAAATTATAATCACCAAATCTAAAATCTGCATAATCAACAACAAAGCCATATAATATACGATCTATTAGATTACCAATAACGCCACCTAATATTAAGCTATAAGCAACAAATTCTAGCTTGGTTATATTCACATCTAATAAGAAATATTTCACTATACCATAAATAGCTAAAATAGCAATGATTATTAAAAAATATCTATTTCCAGAAAGAATTCCCCATGCAGCTCCAGTATTCTCAACATATGTCAAATAAAAGAAATCCTTAATTATTGGTATACTAGTATTACCAGCCAAAAAGTTAGATGCAAGAATCTTAACAACCTGATCAACTAGTGCAACAACACCACTTAATATAAAAATATGTTTCTTCACATTTATCACCTATGAAAATTATATCAAAAAAACGTAAATTAATAAAGTTACATTTCTCTTTTTTTCTAATTATGCTATAATTTCAATTATGAGGAGGATTGTAAAATGAAGTTCAATGCTTTACAAAAATATCTTTTAAAAGTTTATGCTGTTACTTTAGCTGTTCTTACTATTTTTGTTCCAACATATACAGCTACAGGAGCACTAACTTTTGGCTTCATATTATTCGGCTATGTAACAACAGTAAATATCGCGTTCCTACTAACTGAATATTTCGCCCTTACATTAGCCCTAATCGCATGTTTACTTGCAACTAGTGATATGAAAAAATAAAAAAAAAGTTTCAATTGAAACTTTTTTTTTATACAAAGATATAATCTGGTTTTTCATATAAATCTAGTCCAATATTTATTTGTTGATATTTAGTTACTAAGGTGACTGCTCCAGATTCAAGACTTTTTTGGACATCAATTACTCTTTGATTTGAAGAACCCCTGAATTTTAAACTAAGATTTCTTAAATTCACTATGAATTTACCATCAATTAAAACATCAATTTTTTGTAGCAATTTCAGATATATATCATTACTCTTAGCCATAACAAGCAAAGCCTCATAAGTATAACCTGTATAACACCAAACATTTAATCCTTGCTTTTTTGCATAAGAAGCTATTTCATAACAAGCTTCAGGTTGGCTAAAAGGGTCACCCCCAGACAAAGTTATGCCATCCTGATTTTTATAAGATGATATTTGCTTCTTTACATCATCAACATCCATTGAAAAACCAACAGCAAAATCATGAGTGCTAGGATTATGGCAACCAGGACATTTATGAGGACAACCCTGGGTCCAAATAACAGTCCTTATTCCCTCACCATCAACAATACTATCATATTGAAGTTCTGAAGCTAATCTTATTTTCATTCAACCACCTACTAACTTTATTTTAATATTCCTTTAGTTCCATGCTTTACACGATCTCTTTCCTCTGCTTTTTTACCATTATTGAAGCGATCTATAGTTCCTACTAAATAACCAGTAATTCTTCTAATGCGCTCAAAGTTGTCACCATCTTCTTCCTTACGATCACAGTTAGGACAAACATCCCCTATTACGCCAGTATAACCACAAATTGGATCACGATCTACAGGGTGATTAATAGCACCATAACCAATTCCAGCCTCTTTCATAGTACGAACAATTTTTATAAAAGCCTCTAAATTATTAGTCGTATCACCATCAAGCTCAACATAAGTAATATGGCCACCATTTGTTAAAGCATGATATGGAGCTTCTTTATAAATTTTATCGGTAATATTAATATTATAAGATACTGGGATATGGAATGAGTTAGTGTAATACTCTTTATCGGTTACACCCTCAATAATTCCATAAATTGCTTTATCTATATTAACAAAACGTTCAGATAAACCTTCTGCTGGAGTACCTATTAAAGAGAAATTAAGTTTATAATTAGCAGCATATTCGTCACACTTTTCACGCATAAAGCCAACTATCTTTAGACCAAGCTCTTGAGCTTTTTTAGATTCACCATGATGTTCACCAATTAAAGCTTTTAAACACTCAGCTAAACCAATAAAACCAATTGTTAATATTCCATTTTTTAGAACTTTCTTTAAGCGATCATTAGGCTTCAAGTTTTTAGAGTCTAAATAAACAGCTTGTCCTAGAAGAAATGGGAAATTACGTAATCTCTTTTTACATTGAATATCAAAACGTTCAAGTAATTGATCTCTAACAAGTTCCATCATTTTATTTAATTCTTCATAGAACCCATCAAAGTTTGCTTTCTTATTATTAATAATTCCATATTTTATTCCAAGACGTGGTAAGTTAATAGATGTAAAAGATAAATTACCTCTACCAGCCGTAACTTCCTTATCAGGATTAGCTACATTAGCAATAACTCTTGTACGACATCCCATATAAGATACTTCGGTATCAAAATTACCTTCTTTATAATACTGAGCGTTATAAGGAGCATCCATAAATGAGAAGTTTGGGAATAATCTCTTAGCTGAAACCTTACATGCTAATTCAAATAAATCAAAGTTAGATTCACCCGGATTATAATTAACACCTTCTTTTACTTTAAAGATTGAAATTGGGAAAATAGGTGTTTCTTTCTTACCTAACCCGCTATCAGCTGCTAATAAGTAATTTTTTATAACCATTCTACCTTCAGGTGATGTATCTGTACCAAAGTTAATAGATGAAAATGGTACTTGAGCACCTGCTCTTGAATGCATTGTATTTAAATTATGAACAAAAGCCTCCATAGCTTGATAAGTTGCTCTTTCTGTTTTAGCTATAGCTTTTTCATAAGCACTAACAAACAGTCTTTTTACTTGTTCTTCTTCTTTAATATATTTATCAAACATACTCAAATCTATTTCAATTGACTCTAATTTGCTTATATCTTTAACAATAGCATCAAAATCAACAAAAGTTAAAAAACCTGTAATTTCAAGAAAATCATAAAGTGTTTGTTTTAATTGTTTTTTAAATGTTTTTACAACCCCTGGGGCTAAATAATAATCAAAAGCCGGAATACTTTGACCACCATGTTGATCATTTTGATTAGATTGAATTGCAATAGCTGTTAATGCTGTATATGTCATAATATCATTAGGGCTACGTAAATGACCATGTCCTGTACTAAAGCCCTTATCAAATAAATGATTTAAATCTATTTGACAGCAGGTTGTAGTTCCCATTGGTAGAAAATCCATATCATGAATGTGAATTTGCCCATTGTCATGTGCCTCTGAAAAACGATGATCAAGTAAATATGATTTGGCAAATTCTTTAGAAATAGTACTACCAAATTGAAGCATCATTCCCATTGATGAATTACCATCAACATTGGCATTATCTCTTTTAGAATCTTCTTCCTTAGCATCTTTTAAACTTAATTTTTCAATAGCTGTTATCAATTTATGTTGTTTTGGTTCAGATAAAAACATTTTTCTAGATTCTGCTCTTTTATCGCGATATTTTGAAAAAGCTTCATATACATCTTGATAACCATTCCTAACTAATTGTTTTTCTATAATATCTTGAATTTCTTCAACTTTAATAAATGATTTTTCATTATAATTCTTTTCTATATCTTCTAAAACAGATAAATAAACTTTATTGATATCTTCATCACTATATCTTTCAAGAAAATCATCATTGCTGTCAAAACTTTTCTTAATTGCAATTGCAACTTTCTCTCCATTAAAATCAACTTTTTTATTGTCTCTTTTAACTACTCTTATTTTTTCTTTTAAGCTAACGCCCATGTTATTTTCCTCCTACTCCTTAAGTAAAACAGATGTTCTACTTTCATAACACTATCGTATCACAATACAAATAATTTTAATAGACTTTTTTAACTAAAAAACACAATTTTTGGGTGTGTTATTATTTTTCGATAACATGTTATTGACTTATGTTAATTATTTTGATATTATATTTACGTAAAATAAATTTTCAAGGAAAGGTGGTGGTTCCATGATAGTCTTGAGATTAGACCGTGTTTTAGCGGATCGCAAGGTTTCATCTAAAAAATTAGCATTAAACGTTGGAATCAACGAAGTAAATATGTCCCTTCTTAAACGCGGAAAAATAAAAAGTATCAGATTAGAATTATTGAATTCAATATGTAAACATTTAAACTGTCAACCTAAAGATATTTTAGAATATATTCCTGATTTTGAAGATTAATTTAAAACAGTTTTTAATGGTGATGTTTTCGTAATCAAAAAAAACTAGCTGATGAGGATACAAAATCTTCTACACAACCAGTAGTAAAGACTTGTATTCTTTTTTTTGTGCCTTTTAGATTGTTATCTGTCAAATATTTGTCAACATCATCAATAATTCCATCACTACTACTTATTATTTTTTTATTGCCAATAATTTCTTTAACTAACGTTTTTATTATTGCGTAATGTGTACATCCTAAAACAACAGCGTCAAAAGGAACTTTTATATTATCAAAATATCTCGATAGATCCTCTTTTATCAATTCTGCTGAGTCATCTTCTATAAGTGGTACTAACGAAGGTGTTGCAAGTTCATCAACTGTAATATTGGGATATTGAGGTTCTATTACTTCTCTTATAAACATGCGAGTCTACAGCAGCCTTAGTTACGATAACCAGGATATTTTGAAAATTACCTTCTCCAATCAAATTAACAGTCGCCTTAACAACACCTATTATTTTAACATTTAAATATTTTAAAATTAATGAAGGTAGAATATTACAACTTATTGTATTACAAGCTACAATGATCAATTTCACTTTCTAACTAATTAAATAATCAATAATAATTGATGCATACTTATATAATTGTTCTTTTGTTTTATCCCCATACGGACAATGTTTATTATCACCAACATATATAACTTTCATTCAGCTATTTTTTTAACATATTATTTAAAACAGTTAAGCCACCAATACCAGAGTCAATGATACCAATTGGTCTATTTTTCATTGCCAATCTCCTTGTCTATAAAATAACTCTTAAGTCCCTCTGCAACATTTGTTGGTAATATTGTAGAGAGTTCTTCTATACTTGCTTTTTTAATCTTATCTAAGGATCCAAACTTCTTAAGTAATTCCCTCTTTCGTTTTGAACCTACACCAACTATATTATCTAATATGCTTTCTAGAGCACCTTTACTTCTAATATTTTTATGATATCTTATAGTAAAATTATGGACTTCATCCTGCATACGCTCTAACAAATGAAAAACAGGAGTGTGTGAATCAATCGTAATCACTTCGCCTTTATAGATAAGAGCATCTGTTTTGTGTTTATCGTTTTTTCTAAGGCCACACATCGGAATCTTCATTTCAAGTTCTTCTAATATTTCTTGAGCAGCTCCAATTTGACTTTTTCCTCCATCTACGATTATTAAATCAGGTCTTTCTAATTTATCCATAAGAACACGATGATAACGTCTATAAATTACTTCTTTCATTAAATTATAATCATCTACCTTATCATTCATAATTTTAAATTTACGATATTCATTTTTAAAAGGCTTTCCATCAATAAATACAACCATTCCACTAACAGAGAACGTCCCGAACAAATGAGAATTATCAAAAATCTCCACCCTACTTAAGTTTTCAATTGAAAGTAATTTTCCAAGATCAGCTGAGGCTTGATAACTGCGTTCATCATTTCGATTAGCAAGTTCCTTCTTCTCCTCCAAAGCAACACTTGCATTATGCATAGCCATATCTAGAACAGCCTTTTTCTTGCCCCTTAGAGGTGTAATAACCTTAACGCCTAATATGTTACTCACAATACCGTTATCGATGATATTCGGCACGAAAAGCTCCTTAGGTTTTAAATTATTTCTATCATAGAATGAGCAAATATAATAAGTTAAAGTTTCACTCTCTAAATCAATTAATGGGTGCAGAGTAGAATCACGTTCAACAATCTTTCCGCCTCTCACATGAAATACCTGCATAGCAATATAATTGCCATCGGTTGCATAACCAAATACATCACGATCAATATTATCATTAAAATCAATTATTTGACGTTTCAATACTATTTTAACATCCTCTAATAAATTTTTCATTTCTTGAGCTCTCTCAAAATTTAAATTAGCAGAAGCAGTATACATTTCATTTTCTATTTTTTTTAATAAAAAATCATCATTCCCCTTTAAAAATTTAATTATTTCATCATTCATATTCTTTATTACATCAGAATCAATATCTTTAATACAGTAACCTAAGCATTGCTTAATATGATAATAAAGACATTCTTTAGAAGGAAGATTACGGCATTTTCTTAACGGGTATAATCGATTTAACATATTAACAATTTTTCTAGCCGCATAAGCATTAGGATAAGGACCAAATAATCTAGTATTTTTTTTACGTCTTAAATGATCCCTGACTACTAAAATCCTTGAGAAAGATTCATTAGTTAACTCAATATACGGATATGTTTTATCATCACGTAACAATATATTGTATTTAGGATCATGTT